>ERZ791858.56-NODE-56-length-141865-cov-7.323750_pt1 | contig 141865 bp, 91 predicted proteins | sample MGYA00510284_ERZ791858 | MGnify/ENA primary metagenome ERZ791858 (study PRJEB30046, sample SAMN00792077) | human gut metagenome | study: EMG produced TPA metagenomics assembly of the A metagenome-wide association study of gut microbiota in type 2... | reverse complement strand
ATTAAAGTAAGTATCTTTGCCTCCAATTATGAGACGAATCTTACTATTATATATATTACTTACCGTTATAGGTCTGACAACTGTTCATGCACAGTTTGATAATGGTCGCCAAAGAATCGACGAAAACGGATACGACCAATACGGTAATCAGGTAGACCCTGCCATGATTCCGGACAAACTGGACAGTGCAAATGTTGAAGTACAGGGGTTACCTCCAAAATTATATATGTGGCGTATCAAAAACCAGTTGGGTGACCGGACTATGATTCCGGCGGATACTGCATATCATCATTTTCAGAACACGAACCTGACTGACGGGCTGACCGGACATTACAATTATCTGGCCAATATGGGTTCTCCCCGTATGTCACGTATTTTCTTCGACCGTCGTGACCCTGAGCCAACTATTTTCATGGAGCCTTTCTCCAGTTTCTTTATCCGTCCTACGGAATTCAACTTTACGAACAGTAACGTACCTTATACCAACCTGACATATCACAAAGCCGGTAACAAGGTGAACGGGGAAGAACGTTTCAAATCATACTTCTCTGTCAATGTAAACAAACGGCTGGCTTTCGGTTTCAACATAGACTATCTGTACGGACGGGGATATTACAATAATCAAAGCACATCACATTTCAATGCAGCTTTTTTCGGTAGTTATATCGGCGACCGCTACCAAATGCAAGCCATATACAGCAATAACTATCTGAAAACAAACGAGAACGGAGGTATCGAAGATGACCGATATATCACTGCACCGGAGGAAATGGCACAGGGTCAAAGGGAGTATGAATCAACGAATATTCCTACCATACTAAGCGCTACGACCAACCGTAACCACGACTTTTACGTTTTTCTGACCCAACGCTATAACTTGGGATTCAAACGGGATATACCACAGGCTGAAAACGACACCATGCCCGCCAAACAAGAATTCGTTCCGGTCACCAGTTTTATACATACCGTTCAAGTGGAACGTGCACGGCATAGTTTCCATTCTGAAGATGACGTGAAAGATTACTATCAGAACACTTATTTAGAGCCTGATAATCCATTAGTAAAAGACAGTACGACCTATATAGGAATCAAAAACACCGTAGGTATTGCCCTGTTGGAAGGGTTCAATAAATATGCCAAAGCCGGACTGACGGCATTTGCCTCCTATAAAATCAGCAAATATACACTGATGAACCTGGAAGGCATAGGAAATGACAAATACAATGAGAATGAGATATTCGTAGGAGGAGAATTGTCCAAACGTGAAGGTAATGTACTCCATTATCATGCCATCGGTGAAGTGGGACTGGGAGGAAAAGCAATCGGACAGTTTAATGTAAAAGGCGATATAGACTTGAATTTTCCTCTGTGGAAAGATACGGTCAGCCTTATAGCCCGTGGAGAGGTCAGCAATAAACTGGCTCCGTTCTATATGCGCCACTATCACTCCAAGCATTTCTGGTGGGACAATGATATGGATAAGGAATTCCATACCCGCATTGAAGGAGAATTGAGCATTGCCCGCTGGAGGACTAAGTTGAAAGCAGGAGTAGAGAATATAAAGAACTATACTTATTTCAATCAACAAGCATTGCCCGAACAAAAAAGCGGAAGTCTGCAAGTGTTGTCAGCAAGTCTTAATCAGGACTTCAAATTGGGTATCTTCCATTTGGATAATGAGGTAACTTGGCAGAAGTCCAGCGACCAGACCGTACTTCCCTTGCCGGACCTCTCGCTATATCATAACTTCTATATGCAGTTCAAACTGGCAAAAAAAGTACTCAGCGTACAATTGGGCGCTGATCTAAGATATTTTACCAAATACAATGCCCCTGCATATATGCCCGCCATTCAGAACTTCCATCTGCAACCGACAGACGACCAGGTAGAGATAGGCGGCTATCCTATTGTAAATGTTTACGCAAACTTACATTTAAAGCGTACACGTTTCTATGTAATGATGTATCACGTGAATCAAGGAATGAGCAGACCGAATTATTTCCTGTCTCCTCACTACCCTATCAACCCACGTGTGCTGAAATTCGGCCTTTCATGGAACTTCTATGATTGATAAAACTTCTACAGCTTATGGTGACACGCCCCAAAATAAGATTGCTTAGATATCTGATACCTGTAATTATCGTACTGGCATTGTTCTTCTGTTTCCGTCGATGCGACAATCAGCAAAAACAACCGCTTCCCCCACGCGACTATGCAGATATTATCAGAGAAGGTGTATTACGTGTAGCGACAGAGTACAATTCCATCAGTTTTTATGTAGACGGGGATACGGTTGCAGGGTTTAATTATGAACTGATACAGGCATTCGGCCGAGATAAAGGACTAAGAGTTGACATCAGCCCTTATATGAGTTTTGAAGATCGTCTGAGAGGATTGAGCGAGGACCGTTATGACGTAATAGCATACGGTATATTAGCAACCAGCAAATTGAAGGATTCTTTACTACTCACCTCTCCCATCGTGCTCAACAAACAAGTGTTAGTGCAACGGAAAGCAACCGGAGAAAACGATTCCCTCTACATACGCAGTCAGTTGGATTTAGCGCAAAGAACACTCCATGTCATAAAGGGTTCCCCGTCAATCTTGCGTATTCAGAACTTGGGAAATGAGATTGGAGATACCATTTATATAAAGGAAATAGAAAAATACGGCTCGGAACAATTGATTTCACTCGTGGCACATGGAGACATCGACTATGCCGTATGTGATGAAAGTATCGCACGGGCTGCTGCGGATTCTTTGCCACAAATAGATATCAATACGGCAATCAGTTTCACACAATTCTACTCATGGGCAGTCAGCAAACAATCACCTGTCTTACTCGACAGTTTGAATGCATGGCTGGATAGATTCCAGAAGGAAGAAGAATATCAAAAGATTTACAAGAAATACTATGATAAAAAATAACCTTATCAATCTACTTACTAAACGAAAACAATCCTATACTTTTTATCTATTTTTCTTCATCTCTCTATTGTCTTTCGGCAATACCCTTTTGTATGCGGAAGAAAATCGGGCATTCAACTTTTCAACAATCAATCTGAACAACGGCTTATCACAGTTATCCGTACTCGATATTTGTCAAGACGCCAAAGGATATATGTGGTTTGCCACCCGCAACGGACTGAATAAATATGATGGAGCCACTTTCACTATTTACAAACACAGCAATCAAAACACCAATTCCTTAACAGACAATCACATCACCAAACTACTGCCGGATAATATTCATGGAGGGCTTTGGATTGGAACGACCAACGGACTGAATTATCTCAATCAAAAGACCAATCTTATCACCAATTACCAAATAGCAGATTATCCGTCACTTCCCAGTAACAGGATACTTTCGCTCTGTTTGAATAAGTCAGGAGAGCTATGGATAGGCACACGTTTGGGACTCTGCCGTTGGATACCGGAAAAGAATACATTCCAGCCCATAACTTTTGACGGACTGTTGGAACGGGAATCGATCACCTCTCTATATATAGATAAGGAGGAAAGACTCTACATAGGCACTCATAACAAAGGTCTGCTGATATGCGATAAAAACCTGAATATCATACAAAAGCTGAACAAAGAGAGCACTCCTTCCCTTTCCGATAATACCATCAGTTGCATTTTTGAAGACTCACAGCATCAGATATGGATAGGTACGGATATGAAAGGGCTGAATAAATGGAACCCGGACCAACAGACCATTGTCACTTTTTCAAAGCATAACAGTGGGCTGACAGATAATTACATTCGTTGTATTCAGGAACAAAACCAACGGCTGATAATCGGAACATTCGATGGTCTGAGCGTTCTCAATCTGACGAATGACGTCATCACCCAATACAATACATTCGAAGCAAATCGTAATAATCTAAGCCACTTTTCTGTACGCAGCTTATGTGTAGACCGTGCCGGAACATTATGGGTAGGAACTTATTCCGGTGGGGTTAATTATTATAATCCTCTTAATAACCGTTTTATATTCTACCACCCCTTAGAAAACAGTGAGCAAAAGCTATATAACATTTTCGGTCCGATGGTATATAGTTCCAATTCCCTTTGGATAGCAACAGAAGGTGGCGGGCTATTGCAATTCAATCCGGTCACAAAAGAATACGCCAATTATCTATTAGAACATCCTGTAGGGATGCATAATAAGAATATCATCAAATCTCTGATGGTAGAAGGAGAAAATATCTGGTGTGGAACAAATAACGGCGGACTGTATTGCTTCCACATTCCGACAAAACGTTTTTCACTTATCCACCAATTCAAAGAGAAAAATCTAGGTATTTATACTATTTATCGCGATGCAAAAGAAACTATCTGGCTAGGAACGACTTCCCGTCAGGGACTGGTCAGAATTACGAAAGATAAAAAGGTAACCTGTAAATTCCCTATCGGAGATACTGGAGAGACGATTGGTTTCTCCAGTATACGGGCATTTCTGCCGCTTCGTGAAAACGTATACCTGATCGGGACGCGTTCATTCGGACTTTACGAATATGATACGGAAAAAAGAACCTTGATACGATATTCAACAGAAGAGAAAGAACCGTCCCGTAAACTGGAGAACAATTATATCACCGGTATACTGAGAAAAAAGAACGGTGAGATATGGATAGGAACTTTCGGCGCAGGAATTTATCAGTATCAGGAAGGTAAAGGAATCATCCGCCATATCGGTGCAAAAGAAGGATTGGCGAATGAGGAAGTATATACCCTGGTGGAATATAATCAGAATATATGGGCAAGCATAGATAACGGCATTACCGAAATAAATACAAAAACAGGAAAAGTGCATACCTATGACTGCTTTGCCGGACTCGAAACATTGGAGTTTACCCCCCAAGGAGGTATCTGCTTGCCCAATGGAGAAGTCTATTTTAGTGGAAGCAACGGATTTCTCTCTTTCACTCCCCGTTCATTGATTAAGAATAATATGATGCCACCGGTAGTGCTTACCCGATTGACTGTTAACAATAAAGTTGTACAACCGGGTGATAAAAGCCAATTATTGGAGACCAACCCGGACGATGCGGAAACGGTTACCCTCGCCTACAACCAGAATAATTTCTCTATCGCATATTGCGCCCTGAACTATATCCTGCACGAACAGAATCAATATGCTTATAAATTAATAGGCCATGACCAAGATTGGAACCATGTAGGAACCCGTAAAGAAGCTTTCTATACCAATATTGCTCCCGGCAAATATACATTCCACGTCATTGCCTCCAACAATGACGGTGTATGGAACTCTCAAGGAAAGACTTTGGAAATAGTAATCCTTTCTCCTTGGTGGAAAACAACTTGGGCTTATATCATCTACGCGTTGTTGTTTATAGGAATCACCTACACCATCGGATATTATATGTACAGCAAGCACAAGCTGGAACTGAACCTGCGGATGCGACAAATGGAAAAGCAACGGATGGAGGAATTTCATCAAACCAAAATCCGGCTTTTCACCAACTTCTCACATGAATTGCGCACACCGCTAACTCTGATTATCAGCCCTATCGATGAGCTGGTACGTCAGGCAGAAGTTCCTCTCTTTATCAAAACCAAACTGGATTTGGTATTAAAGAATGCCCGCCGCCTGTTGTTGCTGGTCAATCAATTAATGGATTTGCAAAAAAATCAAAGCGGTAGCCTCACATTGAAACTTACCCACTCGGATCTGAATGCTTTCCTGCTTGAAATTTATTACACCTTCAAACAAATAGCGGAAAGCAAACAGATTACTTTCCAATATGAAGCTCCAGAAGGGGAAATCCCTGTGTATTTCGACCAAAGTCTGCTGGAAAAAGCTATATTCAACCTGCTTTCAAATGCTTTTAAATTCACTTCTTTAGGAGAGACAGTTTCTTTAAGACTAATAACGGCTCCCGACAATCGTATCATCATCCAGGTAGCGGACACAGGGAAAGGAATTCCGGAAAATGCCCGTACCCATATTTTCGATCCGTTCTATCAAGTCAATACCCCACAGACTGTCAATGACAATGTAAACGGAACAGGTATCGGCCTAAGTCTGACACAATCCATCGTACATTTACATCACGGCACAATTAGTGTGGACTCTAATCAGCCGAAAGGAAGCATATTCACTATCATACTTCCGAATAATGAGCAGGTGCAACCAACAGAGGAAGACACGAAAAATACCCAACCCGAAGATGTACAGGAAGAGCAGGCAGTAGTCGGGCAAGCTCTTGACTCCGAAGAGGAACTTCCTTTTTTGAAAGGCAAGACAATCCTGCTAGTGGAAGACAATGAGGACATACGCAGCTATGTAAAAGAACATCTTGAACGCCATTACCGGATACTCGAAGCGGATAACGGCTCCGAAGCCTTCAATATCGTACTGAAAGAGTTTCCCGATTTAGTTGTGACAGACATCATGATGCCGGGAGTCGATGGACTGGAACTCTGTTCCATGATAAAGAATGATTTGCAGACGGGACACATTCCGGTAATTCTACTTACAGCCCGCACCATGGTAATGCACGTCAAAGAAGGTTTCCTTTCGGGGGCTGATGATTATATAGTAAAGCCGTTCAATATAGATGTGCTGCTAATACGAATTTACAACCTGCTGACGCAACGGGAAAAACTGAAATCAATGTATGGAAAAAACTTCTCGCTCCAGTCAATGGGTATCGAAGCCAGTTCCGCCGATGATAAATTCATGCAGAAATTATTCGAAATTATAGAAAGTCATCTTGCCAACCCGGACTTAAAAGTTGAGTTGATATGCGACGAGATGGGATTCAGCCGAAGTAACTTCTACCGCAAGCTCAAAGCAGTGACAGATTTATCTCTGAATGACCTGATTCGCCACAAGCGTCTTGAAGTAGCTGCGCAATTACTGAAAGAAACGGACATGAACATAACAGAAGTCTCAATAGCCACCGGATTCAGCACACTTGCCTATTTCACCAAATGTTTCAAAGCTACCTACGGAGTCTCGCCCACCGAATACATCAAAGGTTTGTAAAATCATTCCAAGTTATAAAAATCGTTCCAAGAACGTCACAGAAGCGATTGTCCTATATAAGAATGGGATGATTTTATAAACTTACGGTACTACCAGACAAACCAAATTCGCACTGTTTCCATACATTTGCAACATCCTACTTAGAAATAATAATATGGAAACAAATATGAAAATATGAAACATTATCTTTTAGCCCTTAGCATCGGAGTGACCGCTTTAGTTGGTTGCCAATCTCCCAAAGAGTCAAATTTAGTTGCTTCTAATTTTACTTTTGCCGAACAACAATTCAAGTATGCTTTTTCTAAAATAGATGAAGCGCGTGCAAACGAATCCCAAGAAAGCAGAGACAAAAGAATCGCCAAACAATGGGGTGAGCTTACCAACCCACGCAACACGGAACCGGACGGTTCTTTACACCTCGTACCTTCCAGAGACTGGACGAGCGGATTCTTTCCCGGAGAACTTTGGCATGTATATGAATATACGCACGATCCTTTTTGGAAGGAGAAAGCCGAAAAACATACTGAAATGCTGGAACGCGAAAAGAAAAACGGCACTACACACGATATGGGTTTCAAAATGTATTGCAGCTATGGCAACGGCTACCGTCTGACCGGTAACCCTACCTATAAAGATATACTTATCGAATCTGCCCGGACTCTGATTACCCGTTTCAAACCCAACGTAGGCTGCATCCGTTCTTGGGATCATCACGCTGACCAATGGGAATGTCCCGTGATCATCGACAATATGCTGAATCTGGAGTTATTGTTTTGGGCTTCTCGCGAAACGAACGATTCCACCTTTTATAATATAGCAGTCAGTCATGCACGGACTACGATGAAAAATCATTTCCGCGATGACTTCAGTACATACCACGTGGTCAATTACGACACGATCACCGGTAGCCCGATTTGTAAAGTCACCCATCAAGGATATTCCGACGACTCGGCATGGGCACGCGGACAAGCATGGGCACTATATGGCTACACTCTATGTTATCGTGAAACCGGACTCCCCGAATTTCTGGAACAGGCAAAACAGGTAGAAAAATACATCTTCACCCATCCCAACCTACCCAAAGACCTGATTCCTTACTGGGATTTCAATGCTCCTGAAATACCGGACGAACCACGCGATGCATCTGCAGCAACCTGTATAGCTTCCGCACTCTATGAGCTGAGCACCTACGTACCGGAAAACAAGGATCTCTACAAACAGGAAGCCGATCGGATTTTAGAGAATCTCACTGCCAGCTACCGTGCACAACAGAATGGAGACAACGGATTCTTGCTACTCCACAGTACCGGTTCCAAACCTCACGACAGCGAAATTGATGTACCTATCGTATATGCCGATTATTATTTCCTCGAAGCCCTGCTTCGTAAAAACAAATTGGAAAAAGGAGAACAACTCTAATCATCATCACTTATACAGACCATGAAAAAAACAATTATCTACATATTGACAGCCCTTATAACATTCGCTCTACCGATAAGTGCCCGGATTCCTACCAACCAAAGAATCCGCCTGACCGACCAATGGGAATATCTCAAAGGTGATCTCGGAAGCATCTGGGAAGCTGTACGCATGGTAGCACCCGGTTCTTCGGAAGCTGTGCCCATCTGGCAACCGGTCACCCTTCCTCACTGCTTCAATGCGGAAGATGCTGTAGATCCGGATGTCAACTATTACCAGGGTCCCGGATGGTATCGTACTTTGCTCGATATTCAGAATCCCTCAGTCAATGGCCGTACTATCCTCGAATTTGAAGGAGCCGGACAAAAAACAGAAGTATATATCTACACGCAAAAAGTCGGTACCCATGTAGGCGGTTACGATGAATGGAGCGTCGACATCACAGAGGCTATCCGGCAGGCATTGGCCAATCCCGACTGCCGGAAGCGTTTCAACGGAAAAATACCTTTATCTATCCGTTGCGATAATTCAAGAGATACGGAAATGATCCCTTCAGATTTATCGGACTTCAATGTGTACGGCGGACTTTACCGTTACGTTAATCTGGTTTATCAACCTGCGCTTTCTTTCAGTAGTTTCAAACTGGAGACTCCGGTGCAAAAAGATTTAAAGAATGCAAGCCTGAAAGTGCAAGCCAACTTCTATAATCCGGATGATACCCGCCGAGCCACGGTGCACCTCACACTGAAAGACCCGAACGGCAAGAAAGTAGCCGAACAGACTGTGACGGATGTTCTTCCCTTAGGAGAAGTGAAACTATTCGACATTGCTGTCAAAAGCCCGCTACTTTGGAGCCCGGAGCAGCCTCAGCTATACACCTGCGAGTTCACTCTCAAAACTACTGAAGGCGAACAAACCGTAACAGAACAGATTGGCTTTCGCCATTTCGAGTTTGTAGACTATGGACCTTTCAAACTGAACGGCAAACGCCTGTTACTAAAAGGTACCCACCGCCACGAAGATCATGCCGGCGTAGGCGCTGCCATGACAGAAGAGCAAATGGTAACGGAAATAAAGATGATGAAAGAAATGGGCGTCAACTTCATCCGTCTGGGACATTACCAACAATCGAATATCATTCTCCGCCTGTGTGACGAGCTGGGCATTCTCGTTTGGGAAGAAATCCCTTGGTGCCGCGGTGGCTTGGGTGGAGAGAGCTACCAGGCACAAGCCCGACGAATGCTCACAAACATGATAAATCAGCACTACAACCATCCTTCTGTAATTCTTTGGGGACTGGGCAATGAGAATGACTGGCCGAATGATTTCCCGACTTTCGAGCAATCACAGATACGCGCCTTTATGAAAGAACTGAATGACCTGGCACACCGTCTGGATCCGTCACGTGTCACTTCTATCCGCCGGTGCGACTTCTGTAAAGATATTGTCGATGTATATTCCCCTTCCATCTGGGCAGGCTGGTATCGCGGGCAATTCACCGACTACAAGCCTACCTCCGAGAAAGAGATGAAACAGGTTAAACACTTCCTGCATGTGGAATGGGGCGGTGACTCTCATGCCCGAAGACATTCGGAAGACCCTTTCAAATCATTGGGCGGCATTCCTGTCGGAGCCGGAGCCGATGAACGCGCAGGAGACTTCTCCTTCGTTGGCGGTGACGCCCGTGCATCGAGAGACGGTGACTGGTCGGAATCCTATATTGTAAAACTGGTGGACTGGCACTTGAAAGAACAGGAAACCATGACTTGGCTGACAGGAACGGCCTATTGGCCTTTCAAAGATTTCTCCACTCCTCTACGACCGGAAAATCCGGTACCATACGTCAATCAAAAGGGAGTAATCGAACGGGACTTCACCAAGAAGGAAGTGTTTTATGTATTCCAGTCTTATTGGACGGAGAAGCCGATGATACACATCTACGGCCACACATGGCCGACACGTTGGGGGGCCGCAGACGAACCTAAAGAAATACTGGTATACTCCAACTGTCCGGCAGTAGAACTGTTTGTCAATGGAATCAGCCAAGGCATAAAACAACGGAACAGCCAGGACTTTCCGGCAGCCGGACTTCGCTGGAAAAGTATATTGCGTGAAGGAAATAATCATTTGAAAGCGGTAGCCGTAAAGAGTAAGGAAACCGTTTCCGATGAGATCACCGTTGCTTATCAAACCAGCCAATGGGGAGAACCGAAACAATTAAAGGTGACACATCATCCTGAAGGTAACAATATCGTTCGCGTTGAAGCACAGTTGACCGATGAAAAAGGAGTTCCCTGTTTGGACGCAGCTAACATCATCTCATTTGAAATTGCCGGAGACGGAAAACTACTTCAAAACTTGGGTACTTCGACCGGATCACGCAAAGTACAAGCCTATAATGGAAAAGCAATGATACGTGCCCAAGTAACCGACGCTTGTTACGTATCCGTTCAATCAGCCGGAATCAAAACCGTTTACACTCAATTGAATGCACAATGAACAGATTAAGAATTTCAATAGGATTATTAATGATACTCTTCGGCCTCACCACGGTGACGGCTAAAGAAGATGTGAAAGAACAAGTACGCCGACTCCTACAAGCAGAAACCCTGCAACGGGCAGACGCAGCATTAGAGTCCGTACCTGTGACCGTCACTGCTGCCCGCGCTCAAAGAAGCGCGGGAGGCATTCACGACTTCTATTCCGAAGGTGATTACTGGTGGGCAAACCCTCAAGACCCGGACGGTCCGTTCATCCGTCGTGATGGAGAAACGAATCCGGACAACTTCACCGCTCACCGTCATGCCATGATACGATTCAGCCAGTTGGTAGGCGACCTGACCTCTGCCTGGATACTGACAGGTGACAAAAAATATACAGAAGCCGCCATGCGTCATATCCGTGCCTGGTTTGTCGATCAAGAGACAATGATGAACCCTAATCTCTTGTATGCACAAGCTATCAAAGGTATAGCTACCGGACGCGGAATCGGAATCATCGATACCATTCATCTGATTGAAGTCGTGCAGTCACTCCGGTTAATGGAAGCGCAGGGAATCATCGAAGAAAAGGAACTGAGAACGATCCGCCTGTGGTTTTCCGACTATCTGACCTGGATGTCTACCCACCGTTACGGAATCAATGAGATGGAAGCCAAAAATAATCACGGCACTTGTTGGACTATGCAAGCCGCTGCCTTCGCCTTATTCACACAGAATGAAGAAATGATTCATTTCTGCCGCGAACGTTACCGGACAGTATTGCTCCCCAATCAGATGGCCGCTAACGGCAGTTTTCCCTTAGAACTGGAACGCACCAAACCTTACGGTTACTCTCTTTTTAATCTGGACGCAATGACTACTCTTTGTCATCTCTTGACAACTCCCGAAGAAAATCTATGGGACTACACCACAACAGACGGACGGAATATCGAAAAAGGAATTGCCTGGCTGTTTCCTTTTGTGAAAGACAAAAACTCGTGGAAACACCAACCGGACATCATGTTTTGGGAAGAATGGCCTGTTGCGCATCCGTTCTTGCTATTCGGCAGCATACATCACTACCGAAAAGACTACTTTCAGACATGGAAGAAGCTGGAACATTTCCCTACCAATGAGGAAGTGATACGCAACCTTCCTATCCGACACCCTTTATTATGGCTAAACTAATTCGCTTAAAATAAAACAATTATGAGAAACTTACTATTGAGTGCTTTTACACTGGTTTGTCTGCTTCCAATGAATGCACAGACCGTTAATACCCGTATCTATCCGGCAGAAAAGCTGGCTAAAGTGAAGGCTAAAGCCGATACCCCTGCATACGCCCCGGCTATTAAAACTTTAATGAGAGACGCTGACAAAGCGATGAAAATGACTCCTCCGTCTGTGATGGACAAAAGTATGACGGCCTCTAGCGGTGACAAGCATGACTATATGAGTATGGGCCCTTACTGGTGGCCTGATCCTTCCAAACCGGACGGGTTACCCTATATCCGTAAAGACGGACAACGTAATCCCGAACTGTCAAAATTAGACCGTAATCGATTGGGGGATATGGCGAAAGCCGTCACTACTTTGGGAGTCGCCTACTATTTTTCAGGTAACGAACAATATGCAAAGAAAGCTACTGATTTCCTGAATGTCTGGTTCCTGGACGCTAAAACAAAAATGAATCCGAACTTAAACTACGGGCAGACTATTCCCGGCCACAGAAAAGGATTAGGACGTGGAACAGGCATGATCGATACGTATTGTTTTGTAGAAATGCTGGATGCACTCACCTTGCTGGATAGCTCAAAGGCGATGACACCTGCCATCAAGAAAGGTATGAAAGAGTGGTTCACACAGTTCGTTGAATGGATACAGACCAGTCCGGTTGCTGCCGAAGAAAATGCGGCGAAAAACAATCATGGTTTGGCATATGACGTACAGTTGACAGCATACGCACTCTACATAGGTAATAAAGAACTGGCAACACAAATATTGAAAGCATTTCCTGAAAAGCGTTTGTTCCCTCAAATTGAACCGGACGGAAAACAACCGTTGGAACTGGAACGCACAACTGCATTCGGCTATACGCTCTTTAACCTGACTCATATGCTGGATATGTCTTTCATTGCTTCCACAGAAGGAATCGATATTTACAACGCTACCAGCAAAGACGGACGTTCCATTACTGCTGCCCTGAAGTTTGTAATTCCTTATATCGGCAAGCCCCAAAGCCAATGGCCTTACCAGCAAATCAAAGAATGGGAGAAGAAACAAGATGAATCTTGTTGGGTACTCCGCAAAGCCTCTTTCTTTGATCCGAAAGCCGGATACGAAACTATCGGCGCCAAATACCGTACGACTCCTATTTCCAGCCGTATGCACTTATTATACAGTTTAGAATAAATCCTATTAAATCCCAATATTATGAGGAATAAATCGTTTCATTATCCTTTAATAATAGCTTTCTTGCTGTTATTATGCACCCCGTTCGTAGCGGTTGTCTATGCACAATCACTTACAGTTACCGGTACAGTCACCGATAGTCAAGGCGGTGTTCCCGGAGTAAATGTGAAGGTAAAAGGAAGTACCACCGGTACTATCACCGATATAGATGGTAAATTTACATTAAATGTCCCTTCCTCCAAATCTATACTTGTCATCTCTTATATCGGATACACCACACAAGAAGTACCTGTCAATAATCAGAAAACTCTGAACATCAAATTAAAGGAAGACACAAAAGTGTTGGACGAAGTAGTAGTGGTCGGTTACGGTGTACAGAAAAAATCTCACTTGACCGGTTCGGTGTCCAAGATGGATGTCAACAGTCTCACAGATATTCCCGTGACGCAAGTAGACCAACTACTGCAAGGAAAGATTGCCGGTGTGAATATCCAGAACTCCACTTCCGAGGCCGGAGCTGCCCCTCAAATCCGTGTTCGTGGTATGGGTTCCATCAGTGCCGACAGCTCTCCGTTGATTGTCATTGACGGTTATCCTGTTCCCGAAGGACTTTCTACGCTCGATATGGCGGATATCGCTTCCATCGAAGTATTAAAAGATGCCGCTTCCGCTGCCATCTACGGTTCACGTGCAGCTAACGGTGTTATCCTGGTGACTACAAAAGAAGGAAGTGCCAGTAAAGCCAAATATAGCGTAAAAGCCTCTACCGGATTAAAATGGGCCTACAAGCTGCACCCCATCATGAGTTCTAAAGACTATTACAATATGATGGGCTATGAGGCTGCCCTGCAAAATAAATCCATAGCAGCCAATGACGAAGCCTTCGGGCTTATCGATAATTATACCGACTGGCAACGTGAAGGTCTGCAGGATACTCCACAAATCCATCAGGTACAACTCTCCGTATCGGGTGGAAAGAAAGGTCTTACTTACTATATCTCCGGCAACTACGCACAGGAAGACGGTATTATGATTAACAGTAACTACAAACGTCTGAATCTCCGCTCACGCATCAACGCGAAGTTATCCAAGCGCGTAGATCTCAGCTTGAACATCGCTCCGTCTTACACCAAAACAGAGACTCCATCGACCAACTTTATCGACTTCTACCGTACTCCATCTTTCATGCCGGTACGCCATACGGCAGAAACGGCAGCTCTCACCGGAAAAGCCATCGGCTCATGGGCACGCGGTAGCGACTTCAGCAATATCATGTACACCCGTGAAGACGGTACGCAAGTGAAAGCAAGCCCTTTCAACACCAGCAACAATAATCCGAAATCATTGATGGATACCGAAGAACGCTTCAAAGAAGATTATAACCTGCAAGCCAATTCTTCTATCAATGTGCAGATAATGAAGGGACTTACCTTTACCACCTCCAACGGTTTCTACATCAAATACCGGCAAAATAACGAGTACCGCAACTACGAATCCCGCAAAGATGAGGAATCGGCGATGGGTACTTATAAAAACCGTCTCTATGTAGACTTATTGAGCGAAAACACACTGAACTATACCGGTAAGAAAGGTAAGCATGACTATGCAGCCTTATTGGGATATACAGCACAGACAACATCGGAAACCACAGCGAATATCGTAGGCTTGGGCTTCCCGACCGACTATGTCCATACACTCAATGCAGCTACCTCTTTTGATGTAAGCCAAACAAATACGGTTAAATTCCGTACTGCTATGATGTCTGCTCTGGCACGTATCAATTACAGCTATGCCGACAAATACCTGTTCTCCGCCAGTCTACGTACGGACGGTAGTTCCCTATTTGCCGACGGACACCAATGGGGCTGGTTCCCATCCGTATCTCTGGGATGGCGTGTTTCGGAAGAATCCTTCCTGAAAGGTATCAGTTGGTTGAATATGCTGAAACTCCGTGCCAGCTTCGGTGTAACGGGCAACAATAATATTCCTGCCAACTCTTACTACAATCTGCTTTATGCCAGCAACTACCCATTAGGCAGTGGAACAGGAGCACTCATTCCCGGACTCAACAAGGCTACCTCAACAAAAGGCAATTACAACATCACTTGGGAACAGACTTACGAATATAATGCCGGTATCGATTTCAGTGCCTTGAACAATCGCATAAACCTGACACTGGAGGGATACTATTCCATCACCAAGCAACTGCTGTTCAAGCAACCGGTCGTATCTTTCATGGGTTACAGTGACTATTGGAACAATATCGGGCGCATCCGTAACAGTGGTATCGAAATCGAATTGAATACACACAATATCCGTACTAAGGATTTTGAATGGACCACCTCGTTCAACATCTCATCCAACTTCAACAAGTTACTCGAACTTTCCGGTGAAGAAAGACTGATTTCTACCGGAGAACGTAACGAAACCTATCTGGCACAAGTCGGTCATCGTGCCATTTCTTTCTTCGGATACAAGACTGACGGAGTTTACCTCAATCAGGCCGACCTGGATTCTTCACCACACTTGGCAAGTGCCACTCCGGGCAGTCTCAAGATTGTAGACGTCAACGACGACGGTGTCATCAATGACAAAGACCGTACCGTCATTGGTAATCCCTTCCCGAAAGCGACGTGGGGTATTTCCAATACCTTCAGATGGAAAGGGTTCGATCTTTATTTCCTGATTCAAGGTGTAAGCGGACTGGATGTATTCAACGGTGACGGATACTATACCGAATCCAAGAAATTCAATCGCAATTATGCGAAAGACCGCTGGATCAGTGCCGAATATCCGGGCGACGGACGCACGCCGACAGTAGGTTCTGCCGGAATCTCATGGGAGTTCACCGACTACATGATTGAAAACGGATCATTCGTAGCATTGCGCGACGTAGTTTTAGGTTATACATTTGATAAGAAAAAACTGAAAAAGGCAGGACTCAACTCGCTTCGCCTTTATGCTTCCGGTCAGAACTTGCTTTACTTCTGGGGAAAGAGTTACCGGGGTATCAATCCGGAAGCCCGTGTGACAAGCGGATCGTACGCTTCGCCATTGGTGAACGGATACCAACGCGGAGGATTCCCGATACAGTCTACCGTCAATTTCGGATTCGAACTTAATTTCTAATCATCTTAAAACGTACAGAAATGAAACTAAAACATATATTTATCGTTAGTCTGTCTATTTGTCTGCCGGGGCTTTCTTCCTGTGACCTCAACATCACACCGGACTCCTATATCCCCGACAGTTCGTTCTATAAGAATGAAGCAGAAATGAATACTGCCGTTATTGGCTGTTACGGAGGTATGCAGGCTCCGTTAAACATTGAATGGACACTTACCGAACTGCGTGCGGACAATACCCGCATGAATAGCAACAGCTCCACCAATGACGCTTTCCTGCAACAACAGGCATTGGATCTTGGTACAATGGATGCCAGCAACGCGAACATACGTACTTATTGGGAAGCCACTTACAGTAATATCAACAGTTGCAATAACGTACTTGCTCCTGAGAACCTGGCGGTAGTAGCCAATGAGAAAAAACGGGCGCAATTTGAGGGAGAAGCATGTTTCATCCGTGCTTATCATTACTTCAACCTAGTACGTCTTTTCGGTCCGACTTTCATTATAACGGAAGAATTGAGTGTAGCAGATGCAATGAAGAAAGACCGTAGCAGTGTGGAGGCTACCTATCAGCAGATTATTGACGATTTGAAAACGTCCATTGATGACTTGGAAGGTGTGACATACGATGTAGCCGATTTAGGACGCGTCACCCAGCCGGCCGCTCAATCTTTGCTTGCCAAAGTTTATCTGACTATCGGGAAATATGAAGAAGCCAAGAGGCTGCTCAAATCGGTAGTGGATGTAAAAGGAGATCAGTTGACTGTCAGTTATTCTGATGTGTTTGATATTTCCAAAGAAATGAATGATGAAATAATCTTTGCTGTCCGTTACAAATCGGGAAGTCTGGGGATCGGCTCTCCTTTTGCCAACACATTTGCGCCTACCAAGAGTGGTGCCAATGTAGTGACGGGAGATGGAGACGGGCGCAACTACCCGACCACTGAAGTACTAGGTATTTATCCGGAAGGTGACTTGCGTAAAGAAGTTAGCGTAAGCGATCATTATATTGACCCGAGTAAGAAAGATCCGGTAGTCATTTCAAATCAATCGGCATATATCAAGAAATTTGTTTCACCCGTCAGCGTACGTTATGACGCAGAAAACGACTGGCCTGTCATTCGTCATGCAGATGTACTGTTGATGTACGCTGAAGTACTGAACAAGATAGACGGTCCCGCTGCCGGACTACCGTATCTCAACGAGGTACGCCGCCGTGCCGGATTGGGGGCTATCGACATTTCCGAAGTGCCTGTACGTTCCGCTTTCCGTGAAAAGTTGGAAAAAGAACGTCGTTTGGAACTGGCATTCGAAAACCAACGCTGGTTCGACCTCGTTCGTTGGGGCAAGGCTTTGGAAACTATCAATAAACAAATTACAGAAACCGAGAGCTTCTACGGAGAATATGCTTTCACCGTCAACCCAATGGCGGAATGGCAATTATTGCTTCCTATCCCTCAAAGTGTGATAGACAATAATCCAAGCGTAATCACCCAAAATCCACATTACTAATTCTCAAAACGAAAACAGTATGAAAAATAAACTATATAGCCTATTGGTCCTCTGTGTACTTGTCACATTGACAAGTTGCAACGAAAAGTTGAGCATTGAGACAGAGGTTCAAGGAGCGCCGGAAATCATTGAGTTTGCTCCTGTAAGCGGAAAAGCAGGAACACAGGTAACTGTCAAAGGTAATAATCTACGCGATATAGAAACTGCAACCATTGGTGGTGTGGAGGCACAGATACTTTATAAACTATCACAGCAGGAAATCGTAATCGTAGTTCCTCGTGAGGGTACAAAGAATGGCAAAATTGTACTTTCTACCTCACGCAAAAATGATGATAGCGAAAGTACCCGTGCGGAAAGTTCTCAATCATTTACAGTCACCTATCCTACTCCGGTTGTGACAGAATTTCCGAAAGGTGGAAGAGTCGGAAATAATGTAGAGATTTTGGGAACAGACCTTGATATTATCTCCAAAGTTTATATGGGAGACGAAGAAGGAGAAATTGTCTATCAGAGTGAAGAAGAAATTGCCGTCAAAGTACCTTTTATCATTGATGATAATACGACCGTTTCTTTAAAGTATACCAATCAAACAGGTGGTGAGTCTGAAATAAAGGGAGAATCCGATGATTTTCTCGTAGAAAAAGACCAACCGGAAATAGAGAAGATAGATCAGGAAAGCCTGATGGAAAGAAGCCTGCTTACCTTAAGCGGCACACATCTCAATCTGATTGAGTATATCTATTTTGGAGAAGAGAAATGCACTCCAGTCAGTCAGGAAGAAAATATCATTGTATTTAGAGTACCGACTTTGGATGAAACAAGTACAGTGCAAATAAAAGTGACGTATTATAACGAGACGAAAGAGATCATTCTAGCCGACGCTTGTAAGGTGATTCGAATGAAGAACTTATTCGCTGCTAATCAAGCGATAGGGACACGTAACAGTAAATATGGTTATGGTAGTATGCTTAATGGTAATTCTGCTGACGGTAATCCTATCTGTACTCCTTGTGTTCTGAAAGATAAGGAGAATCATGATAAGATAGATTTCGGGGCATATGTAAACAAGAATTGGGATTTTCAGTTAAATTCACCGGATGCCATACTTAATTCAACCAAAAACAATCTAAAAAATTACTGGTGTGGAACATCTTCTCTGCCCAACACAGATCTGCCCACAGAATATACATCATTTACGGCAGTACAAACTAGATTCGTAGTATTGAATACAACTAAAAATGCGGCACTTATCGAACAGATAAGAACCAACAAAGATCAATTGGAAATTACTCCTACACTTTTTACTAGTCTGAACATTACTAAAAGCTCTGTCCGCACTCGTAGAGCAGAAGAAGCTGAAGGTACAGTAAATGAGCAGATTTTTGAAAAAGGAAGTATTATCGTATTCCACAATAAATATAAAAACAAATACGGAATTCTTGATATTTTGGATGTGCACATCGATTACGATCAATCCAGCAATGTCAATAACGGTGATAAGAACAATCAAGGTATTGCCTACATTACATTCGACCTTTATTATCAACGCTAAAAAAGAAAGATCATGAAGAAAAGAAATTATATAGCAACTATCACATTGACGGTAACATTATGTCTGACATATCTATCAAGCGGATGTACCCGTGACAATGATATTGATATACCGCAGACTTCCGTCAATATGATGGAAACAACAACCGTACAACCGGGAGAAGCAATTACTCTGACAGGCGAAAATATGCATCTTATCTCCAAAGTATATTTCGGCAACGATATCACGATTGATATTAAAACACCGCAAACGGATCGTGACCACCAATCACTCACTGTTTATGTGCCGACTGAAGTATTCGAAGAAACAAAAGTCGTTCCTCTAGCCGTATTGTATAATTCGGTACATCATCTCGTTGTATGTGAGGAGCTGACTGTTTATATTGCACCTGTTATTCCTACAACCTCTACTACCTTATCCGGTGAAGTAGAGCCAGGCGACATTATCACTATCACAGGAACTGATTTGAATATTGTCACAACACTGCAGGCTAATGAAGAATCAATAACGATGGAGAGTAAAAACGCAACAGAAATCACTTTCAAAGCTCCAGAAGTAAATATGGATACAGAATTCACCATCACTCTTATTTATGATAATTCATTGGGTAACGATCAGAAATTAGTTGTGCCGGGAAAGATAACGGTCAAAAAGGTTATTCCTTCTAGTGAGAATGCCTATTACCAAAAATAAACCATCAAAGACTTGACTTTCGCTTCCGAATGTCGTATCTTTACAGAGTTAATGATAAAGTAGTTTCAATTAAACTACACGCAAAGGCGGGAACTCCAATTCTCGCCTTTCTCTTTTTCAAAAAGGGATAAGTTCCTTCTCATCCCAGCTTTCCTTCTCATTTCCCCATTGGCATATTGTCCTTCATCCCCGGACTTATCTCTACTCACCTGCCTTTATACTGCAAATAGGATGTGCTTTCACAAGAACAAAGGTCCTATCACCCGAAACGGAAAATCTATTCCATACAAACAACATCTCCATTTTAGCAAAATAGAGGCTTTATTTTCCAAATTCCTCCACTAAGTTAATAATCAATAAAGTTGCTCTTGACAAAAAATTGCTTTATCTTTGGAGTTTATTAGAATAAGTAAATAGGTAATTGTATTATGAGTGAAAAGATAATCAAATGGGGATTCATCGGTTGCGGAGAAGTGACGAAAACTAAAAGCGGCCCTGCTTTCCAAAAAGTAGAACATTCGGAAGTAGTAGCCGTGATGAGCCGTGACGGTGCGAAAGCAAAAGCATACGCTAAAGAGAGAGGTATCAAGAGATGGTATGACGATGCACAAGAACTTATAGATGATCCGGAAGTGAATGCTATCTATATCGCTACTCCTCCCTCATCCCATGCTACATACGCCATCATGTCAATGAAAGCAGGCAAGCCTGCTTATATTGAGAAACCGATGGCCGTGACATACGAAGAATGTACCCGCATTAACCGCATATCCAAAGAAACGGGAGTTCCCTGTTTCGTTGCATACTACCGCCGTTATCTTCCCTACTTCCAGAAAGTAAAAGAATTGGTGGAAAACGGAACTATCGGTAACGTAATCAATGTACAGATCCGTTTTGCCCAACCGCCACGTGACTTGGATTATAACCGTGAAAATCTTCCCTGGCGTGTACAGGCTGACATTGCAGGCGGTGGTTACTTCTACGATCTTGCTCCGCATCAGATTGATTTATTACAGGATATGTTCGGATGTATCCTCGAAGCAAACGGATACAAGAGCAATCGCGGCGGACTTTATCTTGCCGAAGATACGTTGAGTGCTTGTTTCCAGTTCGATAACGGACTGGTAGGCAGTGGTTCCTGGTGCTTTGTTGCTCATGATTCAGCTCGCGAAGACCGTATAGAGATTATTGGGGACAAAGGAATGATTTGTTTTTCTGTCTTCACTTACGAACCTATCGGCCTGCACACAGAAAAAGGACGGGAAGAAATCTGTATCGGCAACCCGGAACACGTACAGCAGCCTCTTATCCAAGCCGTAGTAGACCATTTATTGGGCAAATCTATCTGTTCCTGCGACGGTGAAAGTGCAACACTGACCAACTGGGTAATGGATAAGATTCTTGGAAAGATATAATCCTCATATTAAACTAACAATCTATTTTATACCATGACTAAAGAAGAATTGATGCGGAAAGCCATCGAGCTTTCAAAGGAGAATATCGAGAACGGTGGAGGTCCTTTCGGTGCTGTGATTGCCACTAAAGAGGGAGAGATAGTTGCCACCGGAGTAAATCGTGTCACCGCTTCCTGCGATCCTACCGCTCATGCCGAAGTAAGCGCCATACGCGCTGCCGCTGCAAAACTTGGTACATTCAATCTTAGCGGATATGAGATATATACTTCTTGCGAACCTTGCCCCATGTGTTTAGGTGCTATTTACTGGGCACGGTTGGACAAAATGTACTATGGCAACAATAAAACCGACGCAAAAAATATTGGCTTCGATGATTCCTTCATCTATGATGAACTGGAACTGAAACCGGAAGAGAGAAAACTTCCTTCTGAGATTTTATTGCACGAGGAAGCTATTTCCGCTTTCAAAGCATGGATGAACAAGGAGGATAAAATAGAGTATTAGACGGACAACCGTTCATACCGGACGACTAATAGAAATCCCCGGAAGTGCTGTAGACACTCAGCATTCCAGGGATTCTTTACACACAAAAGTTATTATTGAAATTGAAAACTGTCTGGTTTAGAAACGCATACCGACTGTAAAAAGGACTTGGCTACGGGTGTTGGTTACTTTCGTAGCGTCCGGTGAAGCTATTGAAACACCTTCATCATCCACAGTTCCATTAATGAATGGATAAAAATCTTCCTTATAAGTAGAGAATTTATATGCCAGGTCAGCATAAAATGTAGAACCCCGATACCCAATACCTAACGTATAGTTACTCAGTGATTTACTATTAGCGAAATCCGTATCCGTTTGAATAGAATTTATTGCCAAGTCCTTATAAGCGTCTTTCTTAAATGCAGCCGAACTGTAGTTATAACCCGCACGAAAAGCAAACTGAGGTACCACTTTATATTCCAAACCTAGTCGAGCTGTATGCACGCCCTTCAACATAGGTGTCGTACTATTCTCCCATTCGAAAGCGGAAGCATATCCATCAGGATCTCTAAACTTTATTGAAGAGTAGTCTTGATATTCATATTCCGCTCCTAAAGCTAAACTATTACCTACCGTATATCCCAAACTTACATTATAAGTCCACGGAGTCTGAAAACGGAAGCGCTGAACCATATCGTCTTTACCAGGCAAATAATCACGAGAATCTATATCACGATAGGTGATTTCATTGGCTGCCGGATCCCAAATATCTGATTGCATAAAAACACTTGTCTTATAATCCAGACTATAAAAAATAGGTGTATGAATAGCCAAACCTATACGGAAAGGTGAATACTCGAAGGGACGAAGAATCGCTCCGAATTTAAAATCAAAGCCTGATCCGGTAATTTTATTCCAACCTTGCAGTTTATATCCTGTTTCATTACCATAATCTTCATCATACGAAGTGTACTTATTATAATCAACGGAATAAGCCCCAATTGTTAGCCCCAGATAAAAACGGTCACTGAAATTAAAAGCGATATTAAAATCATATTGATCTATACCACCACGTTCTTCTGAATGAAAGCGTGCGTATGGACTTACTCCATCCGGAACGATTGTATTATAATAATCATAATCATAAAACAGAGGCTTTCCCTCATTATTTACTATCTGATTACCTTCCTTATCTTTATACGGAAATTCATTCTGCGTAGTTGTAAGGCTCGGACTGATTACATATCCCTCATATCCCACAGCAGAAAGCCAACCTATATCATTAGTATCAAACGGATTTCCCCAATTTGAAATTCCATCAGCCTGAGAAGCCATCAAGAAGGCCTGTGAATAATTACCAAGATCACCATTCATTTCCATATTCTTATAGAAAGACTTTGCTTTATGATAGTTAAATCCAAAATTCACATAGCGTAAGGGAGTAGTGTTTCCGATCTTTGATGAAAATACAAATCCGATATTATCAAATGAAGCCCTGTTTTTATCCGAATTCCACTTACTGCCTAAATACTTGCTTTCACTTCCATAAGATGAGAAACCGAAAGAAGTCATTATATCACTGCTACGATAAAGCCCAATACCGGCCGGATTGGTCCCTATGGTAGAAATATCTCCACCAAGTGCCCCCATAGCACCTCCCATTCCGACAAACCGGGCAGTTCCATTTAAATCTTTTCCCGTCAGTTTAGCACCATCATAAATAGTCTGTGCTAATCCCGAAGCTGCAGAAACAAATAGTCCCAATACAGCTAACATAAGTATCTTTTTCATACCTTTCATTCCATTTAATTAATACCCTTCGTTTTATCTTCTACCACCGCTACGAGAAGAACCTCCTCCGCCAGAAGATCTGCCGGCTCCCCCACCGGAAGAATAGCTGCCACGCGAACTACCACCTGAAGAGGCAGGTGAATAACTGCGGGAAGATGATGAACGAGAAGTTCCATAAGATGATGAACGACGGCTACTATTACCGTTAGAATAGTTGCTGCGTGGAGTGGAAGAACTACCGCGATTGTAAGTAGATGTTCTCGTTCCACTACTGCCACTTCTCACTCCAGAAGAACGGGAATAAGAAGAACCGGTTCCTGTTCCACTAGTCCGAGTACTACTTGGCCGAGAATAAGTACTGCCACGACGTGATGAATTTCCCGTACGAGTACTTGAGCCATAACGCTCATCCGAAGAACGCGTACCTACCACACGTCTTGTTGTGCTTGTTCCCCTGCCATAAGCTGATCCGGAGGTACGAGACGAACTCCCAGTTGACCGAACAGCAGAACCACCAGAACGAGTGGCGCTTGAACCATATCGACGTACAGTAGAAGAATTTCTGTAACTGCTTTGTCCATACGAACGACGGTTTGTATAAGTCGGACCAGTCCAACGGCCTCCACCGCCCCAGCCCCAGCTAGGACCGCCGTGCCAATGATGATGATGTCCCCAATATCCACCGCCATACCAACCACCCCAGTAGCCGCCATGCCAGCCGCCCCAATAGCCCGGATAATATCCCCAAGCATAATAAGGACGATTCCAGCCCCAACCATAGTTCCAGCCCCAGCCGTATGAACCATAACGCCAATCCCACCAAAGTGGATTACTGAATGTCGGGAATGCGTAAGCATACATACCATCGGTATATATATTCCAGTCCCAAGAATTCGGTCCGTAGACTACATCCCAATATAACGGACTGCTGATACTGATAGCGAAACGCGGATTACGGAAACGGATGATGCGTTCGGCATATTCATAGTCGTCATGCGTACCATTGAATTCGCCGGTCACCCATTCCCCATCCAAGTCCGGAGTAGATTTTTCCTTTATATATAAGGTATCATTATCCATTACGAATTCATTATCACGTGCATCGTAACGGCGGTTATATTCATCCACATCCCGTGTTCTCCCCCTACGGTCCTGAACCACAACTGTAGTTCCCGGTGAAGTATAGATGTTTGTCACCTGTTTCTTCGGTTCCTTCCTCACCGGAGTTTCTTTTTTCTCCTTTTTGTCTTTGGAAGGTACGAAGTAAAGGTCGTCATCAACGCTTTGTGCCATCAAGCCTATCGGGAGACACAAGGCAACTAGCAAGAAGTAAACAATCTTTTTCATATCATCTGGGTTTATGTAATTACTTAAACTTATTCACGTTACAAAGATAAGGAAGAGATTTATCGCCTTGGGGAGATTTTCCCCAAAGGATAGTAGGGATTTCCCTAAAATTGTGATTATCTTTGCACATTATTCACCAGCATTAGAAACAACTATGAAGTATTTTGAGTTCACTTTTCATACGAATCCGTCCACAGAGATTGTAAATGATGTATTAGCTGCCGTATTAGGCGAAACCGGCTTCGAGAGTTTTGTTGAAAATGAGAACGGATTAACCGCATATATCCAACAAACTTTATGTGACGAAACCTCCATAAAGAATGCAATCGCCGAATTTCCTCTACCCGATACGGAAATCACCTATACATATGCAGAAGCAGAAGACAAGGACTGGAACGAGGAATGGGAAAAGAATTTCTTTCAACCGATTATCATCGGTGACCGTTGTGTAATCCACAGCACATTTCATCAGGATGTTCCTAAAGCAGAATACGATATCGTAATCAATCCGCAAATGGCTTTCGGCACAGGACATCACGAGACTACCAGCCTTATTATCGAAGAACTGTTGGATAGCGAGCTGAAAGATAAATCATTGCTGGATATGGGTTGTGGAACTTCTATTCTCGCCATCCTTGCACGAATGAAAGGCGCACATCCATGTACCGCTATCGACATAGACGAATGGTGTGTACGAAACTCTATCGAAAACATCGAATTGAACCACGTAGATAATATTGCCGTTTCTCAAGGAGATGCCTCTTCACTTTCCGGAAAAGGGCCGTTTGATGTGGTTATAGCTAATATTAACCGCAATATCCTACTGAATGATATGAAACAATATGTCACTTGCATGCATCCCGGAGCGGAACTATACATGAGCGGATTTTATGTGGATGACATCCCTGTTATCCGCGAAGAAGCGGAAAAGAACGGACTGACTTATATCCATCACAAAGAAAAGAATCGCTGGGCGGCAGTGAAATTCACTTACAAAGTTTAATACTATTACTCTGCCAACAGAAACAAAGAATACAGGGATAAAAACAGAGAGTGTCAAAACGCAGATTATTCATTATGACACCCTCATAATATATAATAGCTTATAAAAGGAGTTACGCAAACTCCTTTTTTACTTGTTCACACCAATCCTTGATTTTCTTTTTTGCCTGGTCCGACTGATTATCCAAGTCGATAACCAACCCACACCACTGATTGCCACGCAATGCTCTGGAACGCTCAAAAGTATATCCTTCCGAAGAAGTAAAGCCCACCAATGCCGCCCCGTCTTCTTCGAATACTTCTGCCAATAGCCCGATACCATCGGCAAAGTTTTCCGGATAGCGTACCTGATCTCCCAACCCAAAGATAGCTACCTTCTTTCCTTTCAAATCCATCGTTCTAAGCTCCGGCAACAGCTCATCCCAATAAGTAGGCAACTCTCCGTCAAACCAAGTGGAGGCTCCGACAATAAAACAATCATAAGCGGCAAAATCGTTCTGCCAAGCCTGTTCTATCGGTACCGCTTCTATATGACTTTCACCGAATTCTTTCTGTATTCTTTCCGCCACCCAACTCGTTTTCTCAGCTTTGGCAGCATAAAACAAACCTATCTTCTTCATAATCCATACTGTTTAATATTCTAATAACTTCCTGGCAGCTTCATAGATCTTAGCTTCATCCGGCAAAATCTCCTTTTCCAAAATAGGATTGAAACCGACGGGTGTAAAGGTAGAGCCGACACGTTGCACAGGTCCGTCCAAATAGCGAAACATCTCTCCACCTATCATTGCGGCAAGCTCCGCTCCAAAGCCGGAGAAAACTTTATCTTCATGTACAACCAATGCCTTACTCGTCTTTTTCACTGATTCGAATATCGTTTCCTTGTCCAAAGGAATCAAAGAACGGATATCTATAACCTCTACTTTCCACCCCTTTTCTTTCTCCAACCGTTCCGCAGCATTCAGACAGAAATGCGTTGTATTTCCATACGTAATGATACTTAGATCTGCCCCTTCACGACGAATACGTGCCTTTCCGAAAGGAACTTCAAAATCTTCCGGTACGACTGCAGCAGCCTCAACGGAATTATACAATGCTTTCGGCTCAAGGAATAAAGTAAAACCTTTGGAACGCATACTGGTACGGAGTAGCCCGGCTGCATCATCCGCAAAAGACGGACAGACAATACGTGCTCCGGGCAAAGTGGTCAAAGCGCCTTCTATGTTTTGAGAATGATAAAGTCCTCCGCCAATATAACCACCGGAAGCCAAACGCAGGGTGATGTTAGGAGCAAACTTTCCATTGCTACGCCAATATTCATGCGTACATTCCACATATTGTTCGACAGCAGGCCAAAAATAATCGGCAAACTCCGCTCCTTCTATCACAACATGAATCTTTGGATCAAAGCGGCTCATTCCATTAGCTGTGCCTACAATATAATCTTCAGCTATCGGGGCGCTGAACACACGTGCTTCCCCAAATTCTTGCTGCATACCTTTCGTTACATTAAACACACCACCCTTTTCCTTATTGGCAACGTCCTGCCCCCAGATAAACGTATCGGGATTATGACGAAATTCCGCTTTCAATGTTTCGTTAATCGCATTGACCAAGAAAGTCTTTTCCCCTTCCGCGTCATGAGTTCCATCCTTATATTTCTGCGGTTGGTAGGGTTCCGGCATTACAAAATCATAAATACTCTTAGGATCAGGATCGGGAGCCGCCAAAGCTTTCCGGTTGGCAGCAGACAACTCTTTTTTAGCATTAGCTTCTATCTGTTGCAGTTCTTCTTCAGTCAAACGCTTGTAGCGCAACAACATTCGTCGAAATTTCATCAACGGGTCGGCATCCTTCACATATTCCAGTTCGTTCTCATCCCGGTATAAGGTATGCTTATCCGAATTGGAATGGGAACCGATACGAACACAGTTAGCTTGTACAATCACCGGATTACGCGTGCTGATAGCATATTCACGAGCTTCGGTCATGGCATTCATCGAATCGAATACGTCTTTTCCGTTGCAATAGATAATCTTCAGATTCTTGAAACCGGAGAAATTCTCCGCCACTTTCCGGTTAGCAGTCTGTTCCGATTTAGGAACGGAAATTCCATAGCCGTTATCTTGTATTACAAAAATGACAGGAAGCCGTTCGAGGCTGGCACCGTTGATGGCCTCATAGACAAATCCTTCGGAAGTCGCCGATTCTCCATGCGAGGTGATAGCCACTCCTTTATGCCCATAATATACCATTGCTCTTGCCACACCCACCGCATGAAGGTCATGTGTTCCTGTTGCGGAAGAGATGTTCTCGATATGCCATTCAGGTTTGGCAAAATGGTTCGACATATGACGTCCTCCGCTTCCGGGATCTGTTGCCTTTGAGATACCGTTCAGGATAATTTCCTCTGCAGTCATTCCGGCAGATAGTACGGTCAGCATATCCCGGTAATAGGGAAACAGGAAATCTTCGCCAAGAGTAAAGACTTGCCCGATGGCCAGTTGGATTCCATCATGCCCCGCATAGGGAGCATGGTAAGACCAACCTAGAGATTGCAATAAGTAAGACGGCGCCTTCTCATCCAGCGCACGCCCTAATGTCATCAGATGATACCACTTCTTCAAAGTTTCGACATCTGTATTTTTTATATCATACTTTCTCATAGTTAATGAAGTTCTTAATGAATAAAATAATCGGTTATCAACCTTTCCAGTTTTCCAGGTAATCAGCTATAAAATAGAGGAAATTCCCTCCCAGCATTCCATCCACTACACGATGGTCATAAGACAAAGAAAGGTACATTTTATGACGGATAGCAATCGTATCCCCCTCCGGAGTCTCTACAACAGCAGGTTTCTTTTCAATATAACCTACACCCAGAATGGCAACCTGAGGCTGGTTAATGATAGGGGTTCCAAACAAACTCTTGAATGTACCGAAGTTAGTAATAGTAAACGTACCACCGTCAATATCATCGGGCAGCAATTTATTGTCCCTCGCCTTCAGAGCCAAAGAATCAATGGCAACAGCCAGTCCGTTCAAACTCAGACGGTCGGCATCATGTACTACAGGCACAATCAGATTTCCATCGTTCAAAGAAACGGCAATACCCACATTGATATGTTTCTTGAAGAGAATATTGTATCCATCCACCGATACATTCACCTGCGGGTAGGTTGCCAATGCTTTCGCTACGGCTTCCGCAATCATAGGCATATAGGTCAACTTCACACCTTCACGACGGAAGAAAGCATCTTTGTTCTTCTCACGCCAAATTACTAACCGGGTGACATCCACTTCGACCACATTGGTGACATGCGGAGATACTTTCTTGGACATGACCATGTGGTCGGCAATAATCCGGCGGACACGATCCATCTCCTTCACTTCTACTCCCGACATTGCGACAGGGGCAGCAGATTTAGGTTCAACCGGAGAAGATTGAGGACTTACAGATTCAGAAGGAACGGTAGCAGACGTTTTATTACTTCCTCTTTTCTTTTTATCAATATAATCTTTAATATCTTTCTTACTCAGCCGTCCTTCATAACCGGTTCCCTGAATAGAGTCCAGTTCTTCCTTAGAAATCTTCGCTTCTCTTGCCAACTGAATGACAACGGGAGAATACCAACGTTCTTCCTCCTCTTTTACGCTTTCTTCATGGATAATCTCTTCGTCAGATGTAGCTTCACCATCTAAATTAATAATAGCGACCACCGTACCCACCGCTACGGTATCTCCTTCTTTATATAAAATATCAACAACCTTTCCCGCTACCGGAGAAGGTACCTCAGCACTTACTTTAGCTGTATTCACTTCAAAAAGAACATCATCTTCCTGAATCATATCACCCACTTTCACAGACCAGGAAACGATCGTCCCTTCTGTTATACTCTCGCCCAACTTAGGCATTTTTATTTCGAATCTTGACATAGACAGTAATTTTATTTATTCAACCTTGATATAGTAGAACAATAGGTTGAAATAGAAAGTTTTATGTTAAGGTATTTTTAATATCCATTCATCCCGCATATACTTCTCTTTCCGAAGCCGATTGACAATCTTCCTCTCCTCCTCACTGAAGGAACTGACCACCTGTGACCGGCTGAAATAGCGAAAAGCCTCTTCCTTGAAATCGTCCACGCTCCCCCTCGATACGTGTCTACTGATATTTGTCACTTCACTCCGAACCGAAGGAACAGCGTATGCGGAAGATATTCTCTCTTTATTTTTCTCTTCATTGAACAATGATTTAGGATTTAATGCCTTATTTAAGGCGGTGAGGTCTGTATCATAAAGCAAAGTACAATGATATAAAACCCGGTTTTTATGTACACACTGCGCACTTCCCGATATTTTTAATCCATTCAGATAGATTCCCAACCGATCGTCCCCCTTTGCCATTATCCCCATAGCAACCAGAAAATCCAGTGTCCGCTGAAGATAAACGGTAAAATCAGGAAAACGCGAAGCTTTTTCAATAAACGTCAGATTGACATTACCCAAATCATGATACACTGCTCCTCCACCCGAAAATCGACGGGCTATATGTATCCGTTTCCGATCTACCCATTCCCGATCCACCTCTGCCTGCAGGCGTTGATGTTTTCCTATCACAACAGAAGGAGTATCCTGCCAAAGCATAAAAACATCTTCGTTTCCCTGTTTCAGCAGGTATTCTTCCGCCGCTAAATGGAAGTAAATATCAGTAGACGGACTATATATACATCGAATCATAGATCGCAGAAATCAAAACATAATCTCATGATAAATCTCTCCGACCGTAGGATGTGGAAATACTGTCTTCTGAAATTCTTCTACGGTATAACCTTTTTGAATAGCAATTCCTGCTATCACAATCAATTCCGATACCGGATTCCCTAGCATATGACAACCTATGATTTTTCCTTTTTCGTCCTGAATCAATTTACAAAGTCCGTTGCCTTGCTCATTCTCCGCCACAAATCGTCCGGAATAAGCCATCGGTAACTTCGAAACACGATAAGGAATCCCTTGTTTGATCAGTTCTTCTTCTGTCTTTCCTACTCCTGCAACTTCCGGATTAGTATAGACGACACCCGGAACACACTCATAATTCATTCGGTCTTCTACTCCCAAAATATGATTGATAGCAACTTCCGCTTCCCGAATGGCAGTATGTGCCAACAGGGAATAACCTGTTATATCCCCGCAAGCATACACCCTAGGGTGAGATGTCAGCAAATGTTCATCCACTTTCACTCCGTTACGCAGAAGTTCGATATTCAACTTATCCAATCCTACACCGGAGAGATTCGCTTTACGCCCCACGCTAAGCAATAGCTGTTCGGCTTCAATAGTCGAAGTTTTTCCATCTTTCTCTATCACCACTCCATGAGGATTCACCTCCACCACCTTCGTATTCAAATAAAAAGTAACTCCTCTTTTGGTATATTCGGAACGAAGCATACCACTTGTCTCCTTATCCATCACCCCTAGAATTTCAGCCATCATTTCCACTACATGAACTTTCACGCCCATGCTATTAAAGAAAGAAGCAAATTCCATCCCTATTACACCGCCACCTATAATAACCAAAGTCTTAGGTAGCTGCTTTACTTCCAAAGCCTCTTTGGAAGTCCAATAAGCGGTTTCCGATAATCCCGGTATCGGAGGTATTACCGTATCAGAACCGGTACACACCAACAGATATTTTACAAAGTAGGTCTCACCACCGCAAGAGATGTGAATCTGCCCGTCCTTCTCCCCTTCTATGAAAGCCTCTTTCTCTACAATCGTCACACCATAAGAGTTTACAGTCATCTTCACACCACCTGTCAACATCTTCACCGTCTTATCTTTACGGCTCATTATTTTAGACAAATCAAAGGAAGGAGATTCAGCAGAAACTCCATATTTGGAAGCAGCCTTAACACTATCCAGTATTTTAGCAGAATACAATAAAGTCTTAGTAGGAATACATCCTTCATTCAGACATACTCCCCCTATTGCCTTTTTCTCGAAAAGAACAGTTTTCAATCCGTTTGCACCTGCCCGTTCGGCAGCCGTATAACCGGCCGGGCCTCCACCAATAATAGCTATATCAAAGTTCATAATCGTATATTTTTAATAATAATACGATTATAACAAATAAGAGAAGAGATAAGTTGTTTGAAAAAGAAACAGCTGCTATTTTATTGTCAGCTTCTTGAGATCTTCCAATGTACCGTTGAAGACATTCAGATCCACCTCTTCTTCAATGCCGGGTACATTTCCCACATCCGTATGTTGCCAGAAATCCCATTTACCTTGATATTTCACAGAGTCCACATAATAGTGGGCAATCCAATAAGGATATGCGTTAAAGATAGAATCGTCCAGATAACGGGTTTTAAATTTATAAGAAGTATAAAGAATAGGTTTTACCCCATAATAGGTCTCCACACGGTCGAGCCAGCGCTTGATACCTTGCTGCAATTCTGTCTTATTCTTTCTTCCGGTCACTTCTACATCAAGCACAGGGGGCAAATCTCCGGTATCCAGTTTTACCGTACGAATAAAAAAGTCAGCTTGCTTCAAAGCATCTGTACTCGGAATATAAAAATGATAAGCTCCACGTATAAATCCATGATTACGCGCATTGGCAAAGTTTGCCGAGAAAGTAGTGTCACCATGATCGCCTCCTTCTGTCGCCTTCATAAAGACAAAATGCAAAGGAGTCACCGTCTCCTTGTTTTGCCGAAGTTTCTGCCAGTCTATTTTTCCCTGATAATGGGAAACATCAATTCCATGAACATCGTAGCCGTCAGGAATACAAACTCCATATTCTTTTAATCCGTGGCAAGGCTTCCAACGATAAGCATAAGGGCGAATAAAGAAATAATAGAAAGCAACAGAGAAACAACCCACAATCAGTACTGCCAGAATATTACGCAACCAGACAGGCATAACATGGTTCGTCTTCATCTGCACCCTTTTGGGGGCACGGGAAGATTTAGAAGAAGCAGTTCCCTTTTTTCGAGTGGCGGAAACCGTCTTTTTCTTCTGAACTGCAGCTATCGGATTATTACGTGACGACAAATGACTGAATGATTAAGGGTTAGTGAAAAACGATGAACGATAATCTGTCATACGACACCTACCGTCCATCGTTAATTTATTATTTACCGTTAATCGTTAACCGCTAACAGTTAAGATTATTTCTGTTGTTCCAACTGCAAAGTCTTTGTTGCCTGGTCGCAAACTTCCGTAGGACCAAAGTACTGAATCGGACCCGGATATACATAATCCGTTTCAATAGCCCAACGGTCACGTTGTGCGGCAAATGCTTTGAAAGGAGCACCATCCAGTTTTACCAATGCTTTCTGGATAACCGGTTTCATTTCACCGTGACGGCGTTCCATATTCATCATCATTGTGATAGGCACACCACCTGCAATCCATTCGGCAGCAGGAGCAGTGGTATTGCGTACAGAAGACATATAACCTGTCTTACCGTTAGCAATCAGCATAGAAGCTGTGTAACCCAAAGAATAGCAGTAATCTGCATCGAAGTTTGACGGAGCAGCGCAACGTCCTTCGTAACCGAAGAAGTGGTGCTGAGCAGCAAACTTACCTACATACTTACCTTCTTCTTTCCAAGCCGCCAACTTCGTAGCTACCATTTCAGACAACAGTTTTTCTGTCTCGATCAATGATACCTGAACGTTTCCATGAGGGTCACGGTCCAAAGTTAACTGACGGGCAACACCTTCCGGCAGACTTGCATAGATAGCAGAGTTCTCCGGAGAAAGTTTGCGGATGATATAATCACGCTGGTGAGACTTTTTAATCTGAGCGAATTCTTCTGCATTAGCAGCCAGGAAGTCATTCAGCTCGGCAATCAGACGTTTCATAGCCGGAATGAACTCAACCAAACCTTCAGGAATCAACACTGTACCGAAGTTATGTCCCTGTGCGGCACGTTCTGCCACTACTTTAGCGATGTATGTTACCACGTCATCCAAAGACATATCCTTAGCTTCAACTTCTTCTGAAATGATACATACGTTCGGTTGTACCTGCAAAGCGCATTCCAATGCAATGTGAGAAGCCGAACGACCCATCAATTTGATGAAGTGCCAATATTTACGCGCAGAGTTACAGTCACGCTGAATGTTACCGATAACCTCCGCATAAGTCTTACAAGCTGTATCGAAACCGAAAGAAGTTTCAATCATATCGTTCTTCAAGTCACCGTCGATTGTTTTCGGGCAACCGATTACCTGTACACCATACTTCTTGGCGGCATAGTATTCAGCCAAAACACAAGCGTTTGTGTTAGAGTCGTCACCACCAATGATAACCAATGCTTTGATACCGAGTTTCTTGATAATCTCAAGTCCTTTTTCAAACTGATCTTCCTTCTCCAATTTCGTACGACCGGAACCGATAATATCGAAACCACCAGTATTACGATATTCGTCGATGATGTCAGCAGTCAGCTCCATATAGTTATGGTCTACCAAGCCACCGGGACCTAAGATGAAACCATACAATTTGTTTTCCGGATTCAGTTTCTTGATACCGTCAAACAAACCGGAAATCACATTGTGTCCACCGGGAGCTTGACCACCCGAAAGAATCACACCTACATTCATAGCAGGAAGAGCTACCGCTTCACCGGCTTCAAATGTAATCAACGGCATTCCGTACGTGTTGGGGAACAAAGCTTTGATAGCTTCCTGATCGGCTACAGATTCGGTAGCAGTACCAGCCACTGCTTTAACAGCTCCTGATGCCAATGCTTTTGGAAGTTTGGGCTGATAAGCAGCCCTTGCGATTTGCAATGCACTTTTAGTCATTTTCTTTATTTTTATTTAAAGGTGTTAGTAAGTTTCTTATCAAACTTGAAAAGCGTTGCAAATTTCGCATTTTTTTCCGAATTATGAAAGAAGGCTGTGCACTTTTATTTCCCAGCACATCAGATATTAGGCGTTTCCCATACTTTCGTCTCGGTGCAGTGAACCGAAACCACCTCTCCTCCACACGTAATATGGAAATCTCCTTCTTCCAACCGCCATTTCCCATCGTAACCAACAAAAGCCAATTCACTGCCTTTCAAATTGAAAGTAACAGTTTTCGTCTCACCCGGCTGCAAAGCTATTTTCTCAAACTTGCGCAAACGGATGTTGTCAGGAGTCAGACTGGCAAACAAATCCGAAGAATAGAGCAAGACACTTTCCTTACCGGCCATTTTTCCCGTATTCGTTACATCAATGCTTACTGTCAGCTCATCATCAGCTTTAAAGTCCGCGCAGTTCACCGTTAAATTGCTGTAAAGATAGGAAGTGTAACTCAGCCCCGTCCCAAAGATCCATTGTACATCCATCACAGCATCATAATTATAGTTACCATCCATTTGTCCCATATTCTCACAAGGTTTATAATCGTATGTAGCCAATGAATTGATCATACGCGGATACGTGAAAGGAAGCTTTCCACTGAAATTCGTCTCGCCCGACAGTAAAGAAGCCAACGCATCTGCTCCATAATTACCCGGCAACATAATATGTACAATCGCTTTCGCCAAAGGAACTATTTCATTGATGATACGCGGACGTCCTTCATTCAGTATAAGAATCAAAGGCTTTCCGGTCTCCGACAAAGCTCTGACAAGTTCCTTCTGATTAGAAGACAAATTCAGATCCGTCAAGTTACCCGGAGTTTCGCAATAAGAGTTCTCGCCAATACAAGCTACAATCACATCCACATTCTTTGCCAAATCCACCGCCTTACTAATCTGAGGCTCATTTTCCTGCCACCACAATGCTCCTTTCGAAGTGTTATAAGTCACTCCCGGTTCATAAATCACATTCTCTGCGCCATATTCCTCGCAAAGCGACTCATAAATCGTATGATAATCCTGCGCACACTCATCCGCTTTATCTCCCTGCCAAGAATAAGACCATCCACCATTCAGACCACGCATTGAATGAGCATTCGGACCGGTTAATAATATTTTCTTACCTTTAGCTAATGGTAAAATATGTTCTTCATTCTTCAACAGTACCATTGATTCTCCAGCTGCCTCAATTGCCACTTGAGCAAACTCTTTACTGCCGAACTTATCATATTTACGAATATCCCAATACGGATTTTCAAATAATCCCAATCGGAATTTCAAACGAAGTACCCGACGTACCGCATCATCAATACGTGCCATTGATACCTCACCTTCATTCACCAATTCTTTCAAGTCATCACAGAAGCTTATCTCGTAAGGGACCATAGACATATCAATCCCGGCATTGATCGCCAATTTGACGGCTTCTTTTTTGGTAGATGCAATGCGGTCGCGGGTACAAAGATTAATGATGTCCGCCCAGTCTGTCACAATCATACCGTCCCAATTCAAGTCCTCTTTTAACCATCCCGTCAATAGCTCTTTATTCGCATGGAAAGGCATCCCGTTATTCACCCCCGAATTCACCATCAACGACAAAGCACCCGCACGGATCGCTTCAAGAAATGGAGCAAAATGCTTTTCACGCATATCAATTGAGGATATAGCCGAAGGAGTCCTGTCCTTTCCTGATACGGGAACTCCATAGCCTAGAAAATGTTTGGCACAAGCCGCCACATGATACTCATCCACGTGATTGGGTTCTTCACCTTGAAAACCTTTCACCGCCTCCACCGCCATCTGCGCATTCACATAGCAGTCTTCACCAAAACTCTCCCAAATACGAGGCCAACGAGGGTCACGTCCTAAATCCATGACAGGAGCATACGTCCAAGGAATGCATCCTGCTTTCGTCTCATAAGCGGAAATTTCCGCAGAACGGCGAACTAAAGAACGGTTGAAAGTGGCCGCCATATTAATACCTTGAGGAAAGAGTGTACCGCCCAACGTATAAGTGGTTCCATGAATCTGATCTACCCCATATATACAAGGTATACCGATCTCCTTCATCGATTTTTCTTGAATCTTATGTATCATATCCGCCCAGACCTCTTTTTTCTGTGCTACCCCCAAAGGAACATTCAGAATAGAGCCGACTTTGTATTTTCCGATAATCGTATCCAGTTTTGCATCGCTTAATGCAAAAATATCCGGAGTAGAAAAGTCCGTCACTACATCCACTGTTATTTCACACATTTGACCTATCTTCTCCTCTAAGGTCATCTTATTTAAAAGTTTCTCTATACGGGCCTCTATTCGAGGATCGGAAGGGATAGCAGGCTGAACCCGCTGTGCGTGTACATTTATCATAGCCATTACACTAATCATTGACAGTATTAATAATCGTTTCATCATTCTTTTCTATTTTAATCATTTGTATGCATCAAAAGAAATTATTCCGTATTTCTTTGGCGATATAGCGACCCATCAGTTGTTGTCCTTCCACGTCCGGATGCAATCCGTCTTTCAAGTATCGTCCGCGCTCACCCCACACCTCATATTTCTCGCTAATACCACTTTCGGAGTAACAGTCGATCACTTGTACCGAGAAAGCCTGACAAATCTCACGCAAGATAGCTATTTTTCTCAAATTAAGTGCATTATGTTCCACACTTCCTGTCTGAATAGGTGTACAAAGAAATACACGGCATTTCGGAAAGCGTTCCGTTATCGTTTGGATAGACCAACGGGCACCTCCCGCCATCGTGGTAAGGTCTGTCTCTTTCAGTGTCTTTCCTTTCAATGCCTCAGCAGCACTTCCCAAATTCGTATCATTGGTTCCCATAGAAAAGACAAAAACGTCCGGTTCGGGAAACCTCCCGTTTTCTATGTCCGACAGGAATTGCTGGATATGCACTTTCGACACATTGTTGTGACGTTTCTGCATTTCTACTTTATCCTCCGTTGGCTGCCACCCGTTGGAGACACCGACAAAGTCTTTACAACCATATTCTTGCGTATCGTTATAGCATGCCCATGTGGCCGATCCCACCGCCACATTATGATGAGTGGCAAACCCTAACATATCAACCACTGTCTTTGACCATTGGTTACCGGCAGTAATGCTATTCCCGTCACACCCGAAATTCATCTTACTAAAATCCATCGTTCCTGTAGTTTGCGCCTGCGCCAGCATACTGCCCATGCCTATTAATATCAATAAGGTTGAAATCAATTTTTCCATTTTACTCTTCCTCCTCTTTAGATTAAAAACGTTCCAATATCTCCATACACATACGTCCGTTGTGATAAGGGCATTTCCAGAAACCCGCCTTATCCTCATCACGGTTGAGCGTTCCATCCGCACACAAGCTCCAAAACCACTCTCCTCCTTGCCAGTCTATCAGATGATTCTTTACAAACTCCCAACATTCGGCAGCTCTTCTCAAAGACAGTCTGTCGTCAAAATGCTGATACAGATTCATGTATCCAACAATCGTTTCTGCCTGCACCCACCAATGACGGTCGGCATCTATAGCGGCACGCTCCGCGTGTGTCTCATAGATCATGCCCGCTTCCGGCAGGAAACCCTCCGAAGCCGCTTCTGCAATTTCTATGACAATCGGTTCCAGACGGTTTATCAGACGCTTGTCACCCAATACCAAAGCCGCCTCATGTAGCAACCACGACGCTTCAATGTCATGACCGTATGATACAATCTGATATTTACTATTCCAATCATCGTCAAAGAACAGTTGCAGATGCTTCGTATCCATATCCAATATCCTATCCGTAAAAAGGTCAATCAGATTCCGCAACTGTCGCTCCAAACGTTCATCTTGCCATACACGGAAGAGATTCGTATAAGGTTCCAAAATATGCAGATGCGTATTCATCGTTTTCCGTTCATTCGCATCCTTTTCACTCAAGCGCATATCCTCTATTTCTCCCCACTCACGTGACAAGGCTTCACAATACCCGTTCTTTACCGGATCAAAACTATACTTTTCTATATCGTTGAATAGATATATGGCATACTCCAACGCTTCTTTGTCACCCGTTGCGCGATGATATTCACTCAGTCCGTATAGCGCAAATCCCAATGCGTAGATTTGTTTTTTGGTATCCAGCGGTGCCCCGTCTTCATGGATTGACCAATACACACCTCCGTACTCAGCATCATAAAAATGATCTATCAATTCCCGCTTGGCGCGTGTGGCGGTTGCCAGATATTCATTTTTGTGCAACAAGCGGTAAGCGGACGAGAACGTCCACAAGATACGGGCATTCAAGATAGCACCTTTTGGAGAGCCGGGAATCCATTCCCCCATACCCGAAATACGCCCATGGAAACCACCATTTACCTCATCTGTCATCCGTTCCATCCAGAAAGGAAGAATATTTTCTGTGAGTACCTGCCTCATCTCCTCCTTCAGTTTTGCTACTATCACATCCATCTTATTTTCTTTTTTCGTTCAACAGATTGGTTATATCGTGCATTCTCTTTTCCGACAAAGGATATGCACCAATAAAAAGTACGCTAAGCACCGTCCCTATCGCCGGTAACCAGCTCAAAAACATCTTGATACCATGAATAGCTTCTTCACTTTGCGCAGCATTGGCCTCAAAGCCAAAGAATGCCAGCAGCCAACCTGTTACGGCACTGCCGATTGCCCAACCGAGCTTCTGACTCATGGAAGAAGAGGAAAAGATTAACCCTGTGGCACGATTTCCCGTCTGTAGTTCCGAATAATCGGCACAATCCGCATACATTGACCAAAGTAGCGGAAATATGCTTCCCGCACAAATACTGATCAGTATCTGGAAGACAAATATCAGCACCAGCTCATCTTTGTCGAACCAATAGAAAACCACCGAAAGCACAGTCGCTATCAACATAGCTCCCATATACGTTTTCTTCTTACCGATATGATTGCTTAACGGAGCCGCCAAAATCACTCCCACGATATTGGCCGCCTGCCCCACCGCCAAATACAACCCGCTCAAGACAAAAGAGATTCCGCATAAAGACACGGAAGCATACTCTTCCTCCAATACATAATACTTAAAATAATAGACCGTTGCCCCGTCACGAATAGAATTGAACACCAAAGCGGATACTCCCGCTCCCAACAGAATCCACCAAGGACGATTATGAAATAAATCCATCAAATCTCCTTTCAAGGAATTCTGTTGTTTTCGGATAGGCTTCACCCGTTCCTTAGTCCAGGCAAAACATCCATAGAATAAGACCGCGCAAAGAATGGCGATGACTACTACACCCATCGTCCATCCGTACCGTTCGCTATGCCCGTCACTGAAAAAATTCACCATCGGCATGAACAGAAGTAGAGCGATAAAGCTTCCGATATAGGCGAAAGTCATTCGATAGGTAGAAAACGTATTACGGTCGGCAGGCTCCGGACTTAGCACTCCGAGTAAGGAGGCGTATGGTACGTTGATGGCGGAATAGACCATCATCATCAGTGAGTAAGTGACATATGCATACACCACTTTCCCCGTATCACTCCAGTCGGGGGTCACAAAGGTCAATATGCCGATAATGGCAAATGGTATGGCCAGATATAGCAAATAAGGCCGGAACTTCCCCCAACGGGATTGTGTCCGATCGGCAATGATCCCGACAATAGGGTCAAAAGCCGAATCCCAGACACGGGTAACGAGAAACATAGTACCTACTACAGCAGCAGGCATACCGAACACATCGGTATAAAATATCATCAGGTAAGAGCCAAACAGTTTCCAGAACATGGACGATGCCATATCTCCGAAACCATAAGCTATCTTTTCTTTTAGTTTTATCATGGTATCAAGTATATGCCGCATTGCGCCGCAGCAAACGATTCTTATTTACGCATCAGTTTCAAGTTCTTTTCAATCAGCATTTTCAGAGTTTCCACCGAAGCGGAAGAAGATAACCCGTCCGAAGGAGTACTCATGCAATAATCCACCAATCGGTCGATTGTCGACGTTGCCACATGCATACGAGTATCGGAAGAAGCATAGTAAATAAAGACTTTTCCGTCTTCATTGGCAATCCATCCGTTTGCAAACAATACGTTTGAAACGTCACCTATACGTTCCTCTCCTTCCGGAGCCATAAAGAATCCTGCCGGAGAAGCAATCACTTTGGTAGGATCCTCCAGAGAAGTCATATACATATAGAGCACATAGCGCAAACCGGCAGCGCAACCGCGTACACCATGCGCCAGATGCAGCCAGCCTTTAGCAGTCTTTATAGGATGAGGTCCTTCACCATTTTTCACTTCCTTGATGGTGTGGTAATAACGCTGGTCGATTATCTTCTCTTCCTTCACTTCCGCATGCGTCATGTCATCTACCAGTGCCCATCCGATACCGCCACCGCTACCGGCATCAATAAATCCGTCTTGCGGACGAGTGTACAAGGCATACTTTCCATTCACAAACTCCGGATGCAGAACCACATTGCGCTGCTGGCTTTTCGTTTTCAAGTCCGGCAGGCGTTCCCATGTCTTCAAGTCTTTGGTACGGGCTATAGCGGCAGTGGCAGTGGCTGAAGAAAGATCTCCCGCAGGAGACGAATCATCATGACGCTCAGCACAGAAGATACCGTAAATCCATCCATCCTCATGAGCGGTGAGACGCATATCATAAACATTGGTAGCGGGAATCAGGTCTTCCGGCATCGTCACAGGATAATCCCAAAAGCGGAAGTTATCAATTCCATTGGGGCTTTCGGCTACAGCAAAGAAAGATTTGCGGTCGGTGCCCTCCACACGCACCACTAACAAGTATTTCCCGTTCCATTTGATAGCACCTGAGTTGAGAGTGGCATTCATGCCGATGCGTTCCATCAGAAACGGATTCGTCTCTTCGTTCAAGTCGTAACGCCAGAATACCGGAGTATGAGCAGCGGTGAGTATAGGATGTTGGTAGCGTGTGAAGATTCCGTTCGTTTCCTCCACCGGCTTATTTTCACGTGTAATCAGTTTATCGTAGTTTGCAAACAGAGTTTGCAGTTTATCATTAAAAGTCTTCATGATTGTTATACTATTACCTGTAATTTAATAAATTGTTTATATGTAGTTTAAATTAGAATTGAATGTCTTTCAAGTCACGGACAAACAGAGTACACGTATCTTGATAGAATTTCACAAAATCATCGGCCGATGATTGACCGGGATAAGGAGCATAATAATGCGCTTTCTTTTCACGGGCATTGCGCCACACCAATACATAACTGATAGGGTATTTACGAATCACCGGCAATAAAGTCTCTGTCCACCAAGTAGAATCCGGGATAGCCTCATACCCCGTTTCAGTAATCGCAATCGGCTTATCCTTCATCTTCCCCACTTCCGTCAGAATGCCCAAAGCCTTTTCCATCCCATCCACATACTCCTGACGGTCAAACTGATAAGTATCAAAACCGACCAAATCAATGATGTCATCTCCCGGATACCGTTCGAGATATTCCGCTATTTCATTCGGTTCCGTACCCGGTGAGTAGGCATACAACAGATGAGTAGCTCCTTTCTCTTGCAAGCGGTCATACGTCATCCTCCATAAAGCTTTATATTGCTCTATCGTACACAGATTCTGTCCCCACCAAAACCAGCTTCCGGTATGCTCGTGCCAAGGACGGAAAAGAACGGGGATTTTTGTTCCATCTGCCAAAGACAACGAATTCATAAAGCCAGCCACCTTATCCAACCAGCCTAAAAACATCTCATGATTTACTCCACCGGGAAGTATAGAGCCGACTGCGGTCGTATCACTCACATCCCAAGCGTCTTTACCCGTCACCGGATTATCAACGTGCCAACTGACAGAGACCATGCCACCACGATGATACTGTGCAACAATCTCTTTTCTGATTCGTTCAAAAGGGACATTGTCGAGATTCTTGTCACTATCCTTTTCAATATGTCCCAAATCGAAAGACATCACAGCCGGATAATCTCCGCAGACACTCTTCACGTCACTGCGGTTCTCATCACCATCCCATCCGATACCATACACCGGATCGTCATGGTGTCCGAATAAGAATCCCTTTTGAGGAATCCGCTTCAGAGATGCCAGCAACGATTCCGCCTCCCGAGTCTTTGTTGATTCTCCCGGAGTAGCAGAACAAGCCGTAAGTAATAGCGAGAGCATATATATCCCTATAAAATAGCTAAAACCTTTCATTTCTATCAATCCTTTCCCTTTACTCATTTCATTGAAGGTAATTCATCACGAGACAGTACACAATCCTGTTTCCATGCGTCCTGCCACCATTCCCTGTCGGCAAAATTGTGTTTAGTCTCCGAGAATCCGGCATCTGTAACGCTTTTGGTACGTTCGTAATCATACCATGGCATGAAACAAGTCCATTTAGCACCCGCATTCCACTGTTCGCCGAACTTCGCCACACCTCCGCATTCACTCAATATCACAATCTTGCCGGGATAAGCCTTTGTCAAACGGTCATATTCGAACTTCAAGGCAGTAATCTCCTTCTGATTGTAAATATCCCGACCGATCATATCCACATACTCGTCACCGGGATACCAATCAGTGTCATTTCCCTCACTGGTCCATATCCAAATCAGATTATCCAATCCCTTTTCCTTGAAAGTATTGAACATCAGTCTCCAAAGATCCTTGTAAGCCTCAGCGCCTTTAGCCCCCCACCAGAACCAAGTTCCGGCAGCCTCGTGCAACGGACGCCAAAGTACCGGAATCTTCTTTTTCTGAAGAAGTTGAAGACAATAAGCTATTTGGTTCAAATCGGCTAATACAATCTTATTCTCATAAGTACCTTCCTGCGTAGCCTTAGTTACATCGAAATCTGTTTCCGCTTGTCCTTGCCCCTTTCCCGGAGTATAAAAAGCATAATCCTTACTACCCTGCGTCTTAGGAACATTCCAATGCCAGGCAGCGGCAACAATGCCATTCGCCTTCCACCAATCCTCCACTACAGATATATTGGTGTAATCAATCCAACTGCAAGGCGAAGTATAAAGCTGCATATAATCAAAACAGTTGATTGCCGGATACTTTCCGGTATGCTTATACACCCATTCCGCTTCGTTGGTATTCCAATTCACATTCGCCATTGCTGCCGAGAGTGTTTTCTTTCCTTGAATCTCATGAAGGTAATTGAATAACTTCACCGCTTGTTTTGAAGGATTGGGTGTACAAAGGGACAGCGTAACCGCCCCTTCTGCTCGTTCCTCTTCTATCTTTGTAGCACCAGCACCATTGGCAGCCTCTGCTGAACAAGAAAAGAAGAACACCCCAACCATAAACAAACCCATGTAATAATTGAATGATTTTATCATAATATCAATATGCTTTTAATTCTGTTTCTTTTCAATACGGATATTTGCAAAACTATGATCGACCGTCCAATCCGAGTTCGGTTGCATAATCCAAAAGAAATTAGTCCAACCGGCAGACAACCCATTCGTTGCGACAGAAGTCAGCTCTAATCTGACGGTAGCCCATTCACCATATGTATTAAAACTATTTGAAGAAGAGGGATTCCATGCATAACTTCCACTATTCAACTGAATAATATATCCGGCAGTCGCTGAGTCATAAAATGGAGTATTTTTAGAAGAACTGACTTCAAACTTAAGCCAATAATCCGAAGGGTTAGAAGCAACTTCTTCCGACAAATTGAATCCACCACAAAGTAAATTATTCCAACTCCAACCAGAATAATCACCTTTCACTCTGAAATAAGGTCCACATAATGCCTGTGGATCTCCAGCATTATTGCCGTCTGTTATCAAACTTGTTCCTGCCCAAAAACTATACCCATCCGGATTAGATAAATTCCACACAATACTGTTGGATTGACGGTAAGGAATATTAAATACCGTCTCTCCTTCCGTCCCGACATAAGTAACTTGAATACTCCCATTATCAGATATATCATTAGGAAGAGTGACTGTCATGGAAGTAGATGTAACTTCTTTTACCACCAATGCCGTTCCATTCATCGTAACGACAGAACGTTCATTTTCGCCACCGAAACCATAAATGTCAAAATAGCCACCTACAATCTGTACATCACTGCCAGGAAGAGCAAATTCGTTATAAAGCCCGGTTACAACCAGCGATGGTATGATAACTTTAAAATCCGTAGTTGTATATCCAAGTTCCGTTTCAAAATAAAGCTTATTAGTTATGTCGGTCGGTACCTCACCCGGAACAGGGAAATAAACCCTAGAAGCAGTAGCATACACTTCGGACAAAGATACTTTACGATCATTCAGACGTATTTGAGTAACATTACTAAGATTCTTCCCCTTCAGTACAATCATTTCCCCCAAATCAGCCCCAGTCACCGGCGTTTCCATACCATCCGGAGTATACACTCCTTCAATGACCGGCGCACCTGTAGAAACAAACTCACTGTCATCCATTTCCTCTTCATAAGTCACAATATCTTGACAAGAAGTAAAAGCGGATACGGTACACATCCACGTGCCCAACATCCATATATATTTATTTTTCATGTTCTTGATTATTTAGTAAAAGATAAACAGGAATTAACTCCATCCCGGATTATTACCGTCGATTGCCTCGTTCGTAGAAACTTCAGATGAGGGTAACGGGAACAGCAAGTGCTTGGACTCACGGGATTTGTAAATACCAGCTTCATCATAGTAAGATGTAATACCTGTATTAGTAGTACCGCTTACCGAATTCATTACATCCAGATAAATTCCCCAACGAATCAAATCCCAGCGACGAATACCTTCCATCGCAAATTCTTTAGCACGTTCCTCAAAAATAACCGAACGCAAATCTACAAGTTCGTCCAATCCTCCCTGTTCCGCAACAGCAATTGTAGCTCCGGAACGTCTCCGTACATCATTTAATTTACTAATAGCCGCTTTAGCATGTTCGTCGGTCAGACTGGAAGCCAATTCGCACTGTGCTTCCGCATAGACTAACAGTACATCAGCATAGCGCAAAAACGGCCAAGTAGCATCTGTACGATCTTGAGTAGGATCTGTCACGTCTGCATACTTTGTAGTAAACGCCAAACAACGTGAATCTGTAGAATAGGAGTAAAAAAGTCCATCATTATATGGAGCCACCGGGTCTGCCACCCAATTTCCATTAAAGTCTTTTCCTGTAGCCATAATAGTATATTCTTCCGTATACGGATAATAATAACCTCCGTTATATGCTTCCTGATCAGGATACACAAAACGATGTTTCACCCCATCAGTAATTCGTTTATCCGTTTTATCAAATAAACAATACCAATGATAACGGTTTCCTATCCATTGCCCCTGCGATATAGCCCCATTTGCATTTTCTGTTCCACAAAAATAGCGATGAATGTGGTTACCATACTCCTCATCTCCAGATTTGCTTTGCAACATAAACATATGTTCCGCATTTTCTGTCATATTATAACTTTCACGTTTCCAAAGCTGAGAATAATCCAACAATTCATAAGAACCATATTCACCATCTATCACTTTCTCAGCCCACTCTATCGCCTTAGCATAACATTCTATCGAATTGAAATTTTCATAACCGGCTACCTGTTTCTTATAAAATTTCATCTTCACCGGCAAGGTTAGCTGTTGGACAAAATCACTGCCAGACGGAATATAATCGTAAGCATTACCACTGCGCACGTCCATTTCTGTTCCGGTAGGCATAGCCCCTGAGGCCATCGTCGCATATACTTTAGCCAATAAGCCAGCTGCCGCTCCAGCCGCCACATGTCCGGACTGATATCCGGCATCTGTATTCTTATTCAACATTCCAGCCGCATCCTTCAATAAACGGATAATTTCAGCATACACATCAGAAATAGAGCGACGAGGCTGATTATAAGAAGCCCCATTGCTTACAGCAGTATCAAATAACGGAATCTCTCCATACGCCTGCGTCAGCATGAAATAGGCAAAAGCTTTTTGGAAATACAGTTCTCCCAAGCCGTTTGTTTTTACCCGTTCGCTTGCTCCTGTTATCTCACTGACGTATTGAATAGCCAGATTAGCACGGTTTATCAGATTATAACATCCCTTCCATATAGCATCTACCGTTTCATCTCCTTGAAAATTACCGGCTCCCAATTTACTAAAAGCCCAGTCCGGCCCCGTAGCATAGTCGCAATCCATTTCCAAAACACGTGGAAAATTATCCCAACGGAACATGTCATTGCACCATTTACTATACACACCCGTCACCCACAAGTTTACGGCACTATCATCATTTCCCACTTCACCGGGGCCAACGAACGTATAAGGTTCTTCTTTTAGAAAATCACTGCAAGACATAAAAGGCATCATACTGGCCACTGAAAATCCTGCTATCAAATATAATTTATGTAGTTTCATTTCGGATACTGATTATTTAAGTTTAAAAGCCAACCTTTACACCTACAGAGAAAGTACGGCTACTTGGATATGAATAAATATCTACACCACGACGGGAAGCGTCTGTACCGAATGCGCTTACTTCCGGGTCAAACCAACTGTAACCAGTTATTGTAAACAGATTGGTGGCACTCGCATAGAGATTGATGTTACTGATACCTTTAAATTTCGGTTTCCATTTATAACCGATATTTAGATTCTTCAGTTTCAGATAGGAACCGTCCTCCACATAACGATTGGAGATTTTCATTTCACGGGAATAGTCGGCAATAGCTTTCGGATAAGTAGCATTCACCGTATTTTCCGGTGTCCAGCGTCCATTATAAGCCTCTTGTGTTATATTACCGATATTCGCCATCTGAATATCCATCAAGTTTCCATTAAAAATATCATTCCCCTGACTACCCTGCAAAAAGAAGCTCAATGTAAAGTTTTTCCATTCAAAACTATTCGTAATGCCATATACAAAATCAGGATTGGTATCACCGATAATCACCCGGTCGGCAGAAGTCACTAACGGATCATCATCAAAATTCTTATACTTTATTTCACCAATCATACTCTTACCTTTCTTACGAATAGCCTCATCGGGAGAAGCCAACACTTCTGCCAAGTTATCGTAGTATCCGTCTTCCACATATCCATAGATAGCTCCAATCGGACAACCATTTCGTTGGATAAACACCTCATCCGCCTTATTCCATAAAGATTGCGCATATTGATCGGCTTCCAGTCCACCAATCTTATTACGGTTGAATGATATGTTGGCATCAATACTCCACTTTAACGGTGTATTTTGCAGAACACGGAAGTTTCCACTGATTTCGAGTCCTTCATTCGTTACCCATCCACTATTTACCATCATACTGCTGAATCCGGTACTGGAAGGAATCTGCACCTGTTGCAAAAGATTATCTGTTTTCTTGTAATAGTAATCAACGGTAAGATTGATCCGGTTATTCAAGAATCCCATATCAATTCCAGCATTATATTGCGATGTCGTCTCCCATTTCAAATCATCAGATACCGGACCACGCCAATCCACTTCAGCAAAACCATTAGTTATACTACCGGCAAACGGATAAGAAGCCGAATCAAGAGCAGGCAAAGTACGATAACTTCCGATGGCTTGATTTCCCGTTTCACCATAACTCACACGTAGCTTCAGATTGCTGAACACATTCAAGTCCTTGATAAACTTCTCTTCAGACAAACGCCACGCAAATGCTCCGGATAGAAATCCCGCCCATTTGTTTTTATCAGTAAACTTACTGGAGCCATCGGCACGATAGGATGCCGTAAAGATGTATTTATCAAATAAGGTATAGTTGACACGTCCCAAGAAAGAAGCCAATGCGGAAGCTCCGCGATCACTTACCAATTTACCGGGATTAGTAGCCAGACTCATATTATATTCTTCCGTCAAATCATTAGGAAAGCCCGTAGCTGACATAGATTTACTGCCCCAGTTGCTTTTTTCGGCAGTAAAACCGAAAACAGCGTTCAATGAATGTTTATTATTGAACTGTTTGTCGAAAGTCAGTAAGGACTCTGAAATTATACTCATATACCAGTTATCACTCTGTCCGGCTTTACCATTAATGTTATTCATGTGTGATCCCTCTTGTGTCAACCACCCATAATACGTACCCCGATTATTATTAGTATAAGAAACTCCCAGATTCTGACGAAATTTCAAGAATGGAAACAGCTTGACCTCCGCATAAGAAGAATTGAACACATTGATTGATTTCAAGTGATCTTTGGATGAATTAATGTATGCCACAGGATTGGAAGCTAACCAAGATGTTTCCGTAGAAGTTGTTGTGTCTTCACTGGGATCATGTGTTGTCGGAAAAATCAGAGCCGAACGAATTACACCGTAATCATAAGCACTGGTTTTAGCAAAATCCGTATCGGTATGAGTAAAACTGGTATTCATTCCCATTTCCAACCAAGAATTAATACGTCGTCCCAAGTTTGCACGAAGAGCAATGCGGGTATATCCGGAATTCTTAATGATGCCGCTTTGATCCAGATAATTACCGGAGAAATTATGCCATCCCTTCTCCGACCCACCGGATACGCTCAAATTATACTCTTGCGAGAACCCGTTCTGATAAATCATATCTTGCCAATCAGAAGCGCCGACCAATGTACTGTTACCATATTCATCCGTACGATATCCCGGAGTCAAGAAATCTTCGGGAGATGGTTTATAGGTTCCATATTTGGTTCCATCCGGATTGGTTGCCGTATAATACCATTTTCCTGTATATTCAGGATCTTTATAGTTAACATTATCATAGTAGTTATAACTATTACTTCGTCCTTCATTAATATAATTGGCATACGTATAAGCGTCGAGCACTTTCACACGGTTGGCAATACGCGAGAATGAGAAATTGGCGGAAAACTCTACTTGGTCATAACCGGAATCACCGCGTTTGGTAGTGATTATCACAACACCATTCGCACCACGCGAACCGTAAATGGCCGTTGCGGAAGCATCTTTCAATACTTCGATGGACTGAATGTCGTGCGGATTGATGAACGACAAGGGGTTGTTAGACTGATTACTTCCACTATTAGCCGTTTCGTCCGAAGGCATAGATCCTGTATCGAACGGCACACCGTCTACAATATACAACGGTTGCGAACTGGTAGAGAAAGAATTCGTACCACGCACTTGGATACTTACGCCACCACCCGGAGCACCATCACTCTGATTGACTACCACACCGGCAATTTTACCTTGAAGGCCTTTGCTCAAGTCTGTCGGATTACCCTTCATCATATCCTCTCCTTTAATCTGCGATACCGCACCGGACAAATCTCTTTTCTTCATCGTTCCATACCCCACTACAACGACTTCGTCCAGCACTTCCGTATCATCTTCCAAGGTCACCTTGACTTGGGTCTCGTTTCCTTTCAGTGTGATTTCCTGTGTCTTATATCCAATGAAAGTAACGCTGAGAACAGCTTTGGGAGAAACATTCAACGTAAAGTTTCCTTCCATATCTGTAATAGTCCCGTTCGTTGTCCCTTTTTCCACAACGTTGGCGCCGATCACTTCCATGCCGTTACGATCTACCACCTTACCAGTGATCTTTTTACTTTGCTGGACGGACTCAACTCTCTCCGTCAGCGCAGCAGCCCGGCTCTGCAACGTTCCTCCCAACAGGAAAGCCACGCAGGAACCTGCCATAATGATGTTTTTCATACAAACTTGTTTCATAAGATTCTCTTATTTGTTAATGAATTGATTTAGTCTTATAATCCCAACCGCTTGCACAGCCACTCGTTCCATTCATCATATTGCTCCTGATACCAATAGTGCCCCGTTTCAAGATAAGGATGCAATTCCTTAGGAGCAGTGACTGTATTGTAAGCAGCATACATGGAAGTCGGCGGGCATACCTCATCGTTATATCCCCAACTAAACCAACCCGGCACAGTAATGCGACGTGCAAAGTTAACCATATCGTAATATTCCGCCATACTGATTTGCTCTTTTGAAGGCTGGGAAAAATAATAAAAATAATGTGGCCAGCCGCCCGCCACCTTTTCCAAGTGCGCTTGATGGTCGCACATGGCCGGATGAATGGCCGCAAAGAAGGTGATTCTCTTGTCCAGTGCCGCAGTCACCATAGAGAGAGCACCTCCTTGACTGGAACCTGTCACTCCGATCGTCTTTCCATCAAACTCCGTCAAGGAAGCAATGAAGTCCACCGCACGGAGAGCACCCACAAACACCCGCTTATAATAGCTGTTTTCGCGATTGTTATCGTTCATATATGGATAGCCGTACAAAGCCCCATTGGCAAGATCTTCATAAAACTTCTGCGGCATAGTGACAGGTACTCCATGTATGCCGATCTCCAAAGTAATCGCTCCTTTGGCAGCCGTAGACACGTCTCCATAATAAGGACGTACTCCTGCTCCCGGAACCCTCAACAAGGCAGGATACTTGCCTGGAGCTTTGGGTATACAAAGAATGCCATAAGTCCGCGAGCCTTCACGTATATTCTGAAAACTGACCTGATACACACTTACCTTATCCGTACAACGTCCAAGCAGCGGCTCCATCGTAGGAAGCAGATGGACTTTACGAGCCTCACGAAGCGTTGAAATCCAGAATGCGTCAAAATCCGCCGGATTCTGAGTATGCGGCTTCAGTTGTTCCGGAGCATAAGCCGCAGTGGCGAGACCTTCATACACACGCGTACCCACATAAGCTTTCACTTTACAACGAAAAAATCCAGGAATATCCATACGCCCCGTCACAGTCATCTTCCCGTCTTTCAGCGTGACTTTACTTTTCTTTTCTACAGGATACCATTCGGGACCTAGTTCGTAGTCAATCTTCACATCAGAGAGAAGGTTTTGGGCTTGATACACTTGAATGGTAAACGAACATTTTTCTTTAGGCTGATACAGCCAATCGGTATGATCGGGGGAGACGACTACACGTATCTCATCACCGCGAATCTGCGCAAACAAAGCAGTTATCCAGCAGCAAAGCGCCAGACTGACCACCCATCGATTTGTTTTCATGGCATTACTTATTTTATAGTTGGTTATTAATGTTGATTAAAGTTATCTCCTACTCTTTATCCGGTAAATACGGGAAGCCGCTTCCTTGATGACTTGTATTGTCGTCGTGTCCGAAGCGAAAACAGAATTCAATCCCTGTTGTTCCTGTGCCGGATCACCGGTGTAGTCATCCCCTTTCTTCCAATACGTATGTCGGGGATTCGCCAAACCGCCCCATGCCCAGAAGTTACAACCGGCCAGCAGCTGATAAGCGGCAACCGTATCGCTAACCAAACTGAACACGTACTGATAGTAAGTGTCTCGGGCATGGGTAGAGCTGACTCTATCAAACTGAAAATTATCTCTTGGAAAACCAAATTCCTCCAATACCATCGGCTTACCGTATTTCCGCGCTATCGCCAGATGTTCGTCAATATAGTCTTTCGTCTGTCGCTGTGCATCAGCCACTTTTTCCTGAAGACTATCCGCCAACGCCCAGCCCCAATTATAAGGCCAAATATGGATGTTCATATAATCAATATTCATGTCTGCATGTATTCTCTCAAACAAAGCCAGGTCTTCTTCACAGCCGTGTTTGCCTTCGCTTCCTGTGGAAATCAGATGATTGGGGTCCAACGAGCGGATCAATGCCGTTGTTCGTGTCATCCAAGCGGCAAACGCCTCTTTGTTTTCTCCCGAGAACGCACGAGGCTCATTGCCTACTTGCCATGACATGATTGTAGGGTCATCCACGTACTTTATATTTGTATACCTATTGATTCTTGTGATCATATCTTTCACGTATTCTTCAAACAGTTTCTGAGCTTCTTCACTTGTTGGGAACCTTTTCACGAACTCCATATAAGCCGACCATCCGTCTACGCTTGGTACGGGCGCTTTTCCAAGTCCCGCCCATTCCAAGTATTGGCTGTATCCTCCGCTCCATTCCCACGAGTTATTAAGATAAAGCACTGCCAGCATATCCCGTTTCCTCATTTCGGCCAACAGATAATCCAGTCCCGCAAGAATGGTGTCATTATAGACACCCGGTTCCACCTGCAAGGTAGGCTCCACTTTGGAAGGAACATTACGTTTGCCATCACTGCCAACCAAGATACGGAGATTATCGACTCCTATCTTTTTCAAAGAATCCAGTTCTTGCGCTAAGCGTACCCGGTTTCCACCTTCCCCCTCAGAAGCGAGAATAGCTCCATACCAAAAATTGGCACCTATATAATAATAAGGTTGATGATGGCGAATGAACTGTCCGTTTTCTACACGGACAAAAGATGAATCGGAATTCTTCACTTTCTGGCAGGAAGAAACTCCGATCAGCGCACTGACAAATAGAAAAGAAATAAAACCTGCTTTCATGCTCATTAGTTTTTAGGTTGACCATAAAGGTTGCTCTCATTTACATGGGCAAATATAGGGAGGACTATTCCAGAAGAATATCCCGAATGATTTTCGGAAGGTCCCATTTGTTGCATGATACATTTGGGTAGGTGTTATGATACATTTGGAGAGTACCTTGTATCTATATTAAAGCTACCGACCTCTATTCTATCCACATCATATACATTAAACATAGCCGTCAAATAACGACTTTATCAACATTTTGTCCATATTTTCCATTCTACTTTCACTTGCATATTGTATCTTTGCAACGAACAATCGAAGCTAATAGTATGAAAAGATATTTTCTCTTGCCGCTACTTATTCTTTTATTGGGGGGACAAGCCATACAAGCTAACGACCGCCTCACTTTTCGGACCTTTGACGTAAAATCCGGCATATCGGACAACTTCGTGCAATCTATCATACGGGATCAATACGGTTTCATGTGGTTTGCCACCCTCAACAAGCTGAATCGCTACGACGGATATCAGTTCAAACAATACACTACCACACAATTGGGAAGCTACAACAACGACATCGAACAGATCATGGAGGACGCTTCCGGCACTATCTGGATAAAGACTCCCCTCAGTTATTACTGTTACAACCGCGAACAGGACGAGATTGACAACAAAATCCGACCAATACTCAACCAATGGGGAATCGACGGAGAGATAAGCAATCTCTTTGTAGACGAAGACCAAAATCTATGGTGCGTTGCAGACGACCGCTTGTACTACTATAATTTCTCCCAAAAAGAACTGTTTACTTTTTCCCTCCCCGACAAGGGAAAAGTACTGCAACTCGCCTGCCGGAAGTCGGTTGCCTATCTCCTATTCTCGAACGGGAACGTGAGCACGATCGACTGGAAATCACGAACCATACGGAAAGAAACGAAAATCAACCTCCTTCCAGGACTGATGCACCGTATGTACATAGACACATTCGCACGCCTTTGGTTCTATGCAGCCCATTCCTCCGGCATACACTGCTACGACACACACAGCAGAAGTCGCGTCAGCTTCGCAGGACAAGACGAACTGAAAAACGATTTCATCACCGCGTTCATGGATGACGGAAGCGGAAACATCTGGATTGGCACAGACAATAAAGGTATATACATCATCAACAACCGCAACGACCACTTCACCCGCCTTTACAAAGAAGCCGACAATCTGTTTTCACTCCCCAACAACCATATCAACTGTTTCTTCAAGGACAAACTCAACATCATGTGGGTAGGAACCAGCAAACAAGGAGTAACATTCACCTGTCTGAAGAATACCTCTTTCGAGACATGCCACCTTCCAAAACAAGAAGATGTGAGCTGTATGCTCGAAGACTCCAACAGTAATCTATGGATTGGTTTTGACGGAGAAGGAGTAACCTGTTTCAACTCCAAGTCCGGACGTTACACACTCTACAAGACTAAAGGCAGCGACATTCCATCCGACCTCATCGTCTGTTCTTACCTCGATTCGAAAAACAGAGTTTGGTTCGGAAGTTACGGTAAAGGTGCTTTCTACGAACAAAACGGTAAATTCATATCCCTGCCGTATCCTGCGACATCGGGAAAAGAAGACCCGACCCGATACATACGACGCATAACGGAAGACGGTAGCGGAAATATTTGGTTAGGCACCATCATGCAGGGATTGTATTGCTATGACAAAAACGGACAGTTCACTTCTTATGCAATGGGAAATTCCATCCTACTCACCAACAGTATCACCGACCTTTCCTGCGTTGACAAACGAACACTATATATCGGTACGAGTAGCGGATTGCACCGAATGGATACCGAGACACGGGAAATCGTCCAATTCAAGGGAAATCGTTCGGGCACTCAACGGCTGGATGACGAATACATCAACTGCCTATTTCAAGACAGTCGGGGACTTTTATGGATTGGCGGACGAAGCGGTATCCGCATCTACAACCCTAAAAATGACATGATAGAACACCTGTCCACCGAAAACGGTATTTCACATCCCTATGTCCGGGCAATCATTGAGGATAAGGACAAAAACCTATGGGTAACTACCGATCACGGTATTACCAACATTGTCGTAACGAACGACCCTTCTACACATACATTACAATATCGCTGTTACCCCTACTTTGAGGAAGACGGTATCGGTAACATGACCTTCAACAACCATTCTATCATTTGCAACAATCGTGGAGAAATACTAATGGGTGGAACGGGCGGTTATCTTAAAATCAATCCCAAATCAAACGATTTTTACCACTACTGTCACCATCAGGTCATATTCACCGGACTGTATCTTGCTAATCAACGTATGGACGTAGGTACAAAAACACCAGACGGACGCATCCTACTGAAAAAAAATATCCAACTGCTGAACGAAATCACTATGGATTATTCCGACAGCAACTTCGCGCTCGAAATATCCGCGATGGATTACGGCTCGCAACATAAGTTAAGATATGCCTACCGGCTAGACAACAAAGAAGAATGGGTAAAATTGGAAGGCAACCGTATCTATTTTAACAAGCTTTCTCCCGGTACCTACCAACTGCAAGTGAAAGTGAACGAACCGCACAACGACGGACACAACAACATATCAACCCTCACGATTCACGTCTGCCCGCCGTTCTGGTTATCCATTCCAGCATACATATGCTACACCATCCTTCTCATACTGGGGCTTTTTGCTCTGTCTGCGCAAATACGCCGTAAACACCAACGCATACTCCTACAACAGAAACACGAAATGGAAATTGCACAGCAACACGAAATGGATGAGGCCAAGATGCGTTTCTTCACAAATATAAGCCATGACCTGCGTACTCCCCTCTCGCTGATTATCATACCACTGGAAAAGTTACTTGCTTCGCCAGCGGTACAGGCAGTTAAAGAAGATTTGGAAGTAATGCACCGCAACGCTACCACCCTGTTAAACGAGGTCAACCAACTACTAGACTTCCGCCGTCTGGACCAACACAAGGTACAACTGTCCGTTTCGTACGGTAACGTGACGGAGTTTATCCGCGAAATATGTTCGCCTTTTCAATCACTGGCTTCATCAAAAGGCATTAAATTACAGTTGGAGATAAATACACCCAATATAGGAATGAACTTCGACAGAGACAAAATGCAACGCATCATGCTCAACCTGCTTTCCAATGCAATAAAATACAATCGAGAGAACGGCAGTGTCACTGTTAAAGTAGATACCGTCCAGACTGACGACAACGAACAAATATGTATTCGAATAGCGGACACGGGGATAGGGGTCAAAGATGAAAATAAGGAAAAAATCTTCGAACGCTTCTTTCAGGAACAGCACTGTGCCACAACCTATGTAGGCAGCGGTATCGGACTACACATCGTAAAAGAATACGTCACTCTGCATGGAGGAACGATAGAAGTGAAAGATAATGTTCCGCAAGGTAGTGTGTTTATTGTCAGCCTCCCCGTCAACAGAGATAAAACGGAAACGCAGACAGAGACGGAAATGCACACGAAAGCGGAATCACCAATAGAAGAACTGCCAACGACCGACAACGGAAAGGAAAAGAACAAAATATTGATTGTGGAAGACAACGATGACTTCCGCCGATTCCTTATTAACTGTCTGAAGAATCACTACCAGGTCTTCGATGCACCTAACGGTCAGAAAGCACTGGATATGCTCTCCCGACAACCTGTCCAAATTGTCATCAGCGATGTCATGATGCCGGTGATGGACGGCATGGAACTGTGCCGTAACATAAAAACCGATATTCGTTACTCACACATCCCCATCATCCTGCTTACCGCACGCACAGCCGAAGAGCATATTCTAAGTGGACTGAAAGAAGGTGCAGACGATTATATCACCAAACCTTTCAACCTGGAAATTCTGCTGTTACGCATCCAGAAGCTGCTGAAATGGACGGAAAACAACCACGAGAAGTTCAAAACGATCGATATATCCCCAAGCGAAATCACTGTCAGTACATTGGACGAACAACTAATTGAAAAAGCGATTCAGGCAGTGGAAGAGAATATGGACAATTCGGAATTCTCCGTAGAAGAACTTGGGAATTACGTGGGTATGAGTCGAGGGCATCTGTACAAGAAACTGACGCTGATTACCGGAAAGTCACCCATTGAATTTATCCGAATCCTGCGAATCAAACGCGGACGGCAATTATTGGAACAGGGGCAAACCAGCATTTCACAAGTCGCTTACCAAATCGGACTGTCACCCAAGCAATTTGCCAAGTACTTCAAAGAAGAATTTGGTTGTCTGCCCTCCGAATACGAGAAGCACAGCACAAACTGACATGGAAATTATCATATATCCTGTTTCCAACCTCCACCTAAAGCCTTATAAAGTTGTACTACAGTTATCAATTCGTCGCGAATCGCATTACTCAAGCCGATCTGCGCATCGAAGTATCCACGTTGCGCATCCAACACGTCCAGATAATTAATGACACCGTTAATGTATTGAAGCTGTGCAAGATCCATATAGCTCTTCGCCGAACGTTCCAGATTCGCACGAAGCTCATATACCTCTTTTATCTTGTTGAAATTCACTATCGCATTACGTGTCTCTTTGAAAGCCTGCAATACAGACTTCTCATAATTGTGTACTTCGGCTTCATAGGCCGCCTTTTTCGCTTTCAATGCGGCACGGTTCTTTCCCCAGCCAAAAATTGGAGTCAATAAAGCCCCTTCCATAACCGCATAAGGAGATTTCAACAGTTCCGATAGAGACGTGCTTTCCGAGCCAAATCCTCCTGTCAGGGCAAGACGCGGAAACATATTCGTATAAGCCACCCCTACTTTGGCATTGGCTGCAATCAGCTTTTGTTCAGCCTGACGGATGTCGGGACGACGTTCCAATAAAGTGGACGGTAATCCGATAGGAAGCGTTTCCGGTGACTTAAACTCCTGAAGCAAACGTGAGCGGGCAATCTTGTTTGGATATTCACCTGCCAGAAAAGCTATATCATTCTCTTTCAAGGAAATCTTCCGTTCCAAGTCCGGAACCAAAGTTGCCGTACGTGCCAATTCCACCTGCGACTGACGGTACGACGTCTCCGAAGTCAATCCTCCGGCAAAACGGATACGAGCCAAACGGACTCCTTCTTCACGGGCTTTCAAGGTTTGTTTTACGATATCCAATTCCGTATCCAAAGCCACCAACTCATAATATGCCTGTGCCACCTCCGCTACAATAGTCATTCGGAGTGCCCGTTGTGCCTCTACTGACTGTAAATACTCGGCAATGCTAGCCGAACGCGCCCAACGCAAATTTCCCCAAAGGTCGAGTTCCCAAGAGACTAGAAACTGCGCTTCAAAGGTATCCGACCTCTTAAAAGCCTCTCCTCCATGATTTTCGAGTTCACGCTCTGCCGTCACTTTCCCTTTTATATCAGGAAGCAATGCTGCCGTAGAAATCCTCTTCTGTGCAGCCATCTCTTTCACACGGGCAGCAGCTATCAGCATATCCTTATTATGATCCAATGCCCGTTCTATCAAGCTTCTCAATGTAGAATCCGTATAAATATCTTTCCAGTCCTGATCACCAAAGCTAACTGAGTCCTGATGTTGAGCCAAACTGTCGGGTAGATGAAGATCGGGACGGACATAACTTTTTCCTACCTTGCAGGAAGTCAATATTCCTGCAAATAACAATATGGCAATATATAGTTTCTTTCGTTTCATCATTTCTTCTGTTTTAAGAGTTTAGACTTCGTCTTATATACCATCACAAAGAAAAACGGTACAAGAATGATACCGAATACAATAGCAAATATCATTCCGAAAAAGACACCTGTACCGATTGCCTGCCGACTTGCCGAACCGGGTCCGCTAGCCAAAACCATTGGAAGCATACCGAGCACAAACGCGAGAGAAGTCATCAAGATCGGACGGAAACGTAAACGGGCTGCATAAATAGCCGACTGCACCAAGTCTTCTCCCTTGTCAACCTGCACTTTAGCAAATTCAACAATCAAAATTGCATTCTTGGCGGCAAGCCCCACCAACATGACCAGACCGATCTGAAAATACACATCGTTCTCCAATCCGCATACCCATACCCCAAGATAAGCACCCAAAGCGGCAACGGGCAAAGAAAGCAATACGGCAATAGGTACTGTCCAGCTTTCATATTGCGCAGCAAGAAAGAGGAATACGAAAAGGAATACCAATGCCATCACCATGCCTGTCTGACCTCCGGCCTGTTTTTCTTGGTAAGAAAGTCCGCTCCATTCCAAACCGATATTGTCGGGAAGATGTTCACGAGCAATCTGTTCCATGATCTCCATCGCTTGTCCGGAACTGTATCCTTGTGCAGCTGCCCCACGAATGACCGCCGTAGTAAACATATTGAAGCGCTTGATACTACCCGGCCCTGTGGTATAAGAAGCGTTTCCTAAAGATGTTAACGGTATCATAGCTCCATTAGAGGCCTTGACGAAGAACAGATTGATATTATCCTTATGTTCACGGTAAGGAGCTTCCGCCTGAATGTATACCTTATATATACGGTTGAACATATTGAAGTCATTTACGTATACCGAGCCGGTATAGGCTTTCATGGTAGAAAATACATCAGCCAAAGGTACACCGAGCATTTTCACTTTGTCCCGGTCTACATCAAAATAGAGCTGCGGTATCTCCGATTGCAAAGAAGAAGACAAACCCGTCAATGCCTTATTTTTAGAAGCGTAATACATTAATGTATCCGCCGCATCCACCAAATTGTCAAAAGTGGCTTCCCCACGAGCTTCCAACTGCATTTCAAAGCCTCCCGAAGTACCTAAACCCGGTATCACCGGCGGAGTGGAAAGATAGACTTTACATTCCGGATATTCCTCAAGATGTCTCTCCACTGTATCCATAATCTTTTCGATACTTGTGTTCTTACGCTCTTCCCAAGGTTTCAGTATAACCGTCAACTCGGCACGTCCCTGATTACTGCCTACACGCGGACTGCTTCCCGTCACATTCTGAATATATTCTATGTATGGATTCTTTTCCAGATAAGCAATGGCACGATCGGTCACAATGCGCGTACGTTCCAAAGTAGCTCCCTCCGGCAATTCCAATTCAATCTTAAAGTAACCCTGGTCCTCTACTGGCAAAAAACTAGTCGGAATAATACGATGAACCAACATTATGGCTATCAACACCATACCGAAAGCACTCAACACCCGGCGAGGATGCTTGATAGTCCGGGTAACGGCAGCTACATATTTATTACCGCCAATACCTAACCATTCATTGATTTTCCTGAAAACAATGTTTTTCTTCTTCCCACTATCCGGTTTCAAAATCAGAGAACACATGACCGGACTCAATGTCAAAGCTACGACTGTGGAAATGAGTACGGACACTACAATCGTCACTGTAAACTGACGATATAACTGTCCTGTAATTCCGCTCAAGAAACTGACAGGAACGAACACAGCAGCCAATACCAATGAAGTGGCAATCAAGGCGCTTGCCAGTCCGTTCATCGCTTTCTTGGTAGCTTCATAAGGACTCAGCTTTTCCGTTTCCATAATATGCTCTACTCCTTCCACCACTACAATTGCATCGTCCACCACAATACCGATGGCAAGAATCAATCCGAGCAAAGTCAAGATATTCAAAGAGAAACCAAAAATCAACATAAAACCGAAAGTACCGATCAATGAAATAGGTACCGCCACTACAGGAATCAACGTCGCACGCCAGCTCTGTAAAGAAAGATATACCACCAACACTACCAGTACTAAAGCCTCAAATAAGGTTTTATATACTTCATGGATAGATTCTGAAATATAGGTTGTCATATCAAACGGAATCTCGTAGCTCAACCCTTCCGGGAAGTTCTTGCTAATTTCCGCCATCGCTTCCTTCACTCTTTCAGCCACCTCCATCGCATTGGCACCCGGCAACATATAGATACCAAGCACGGCGGCATTCTCACCGTTGATACCACTCTCTGTATTGTAGGAAGAAGCCTCCAAAGAAACACGTGCCACATCCCTCAACCGAATGATGGAACCGTTTGCATTGGCACGCACCACAATATCCTCAAACTGTCCAACCGTAGAAAGGCGTCCTTGAGTTGTAATAGGAATCGTTATATCCAATCCCTGTACCGGTTGTTGTCCTAGCACACCTGCCGCAGATTCACGGTTCTGATCTTTCAAGGCATTTTGCAAGTCCTGCACGGTCAGACCGAAATTCGCCAATTTATCGGGCTGTGCCCATATCTGCATTGCATAATAACGGCTACCAATATTTGAGACACGTCCCACTCCCGGAATACGGCGAATCACATCAAGCACATTGATGGTAGCGAAGTTACTCAGATAAATTTCGTCAAACTTCGGATCGGTGGAAGTCAGACAGAGTGTCATCAACTGGCTGGGAGCCTGCTTTTCTACCGAAATACCATTCTGGATCACCTCTGCCGGCAAACGGGATTCCGCCAGTTTCACACGATTCTGAATTTCGACTGCCGCCAAATCCGGATCAGCAGAAACATCAAATGTAACCGTTGCCGAAAAACCTCCGGAATTAGAACTGTTCGACTCCATATAAAGCATTCCCGGCGTACCATTGATCTCCTGCTCAATCGGAGTAGCTACTGCCTGAGATACGGTAAGCGCACTCGCACCCGGATAAGACGCACTGATCTTCACCACCGGAGGAGTGATCTGCGGATATTGATCTACCGGGAGCATTGTCAGACCGATAATACCGACAATCACAATCACGATAGAGATTACAGCCGAAAAAACCGGCCTATCTATAAAAAACGTAACTTTCATCGCCTATTCTCCTTTCGTGTTATCCTTCGTTTCTATCTCCGGCTGACTTACCCGCACTTTCATTCCCGGCGTCAACTTATGGAAACCTTCCACTACAACAATTTCTCCTGCTGCCAGTCCTCTTTCCACCACTACATTATTCCCTACTTCCGGTCCCAATTCAATAAAACGTTTCTCTACCGTATTATCCTTACGCATGGTATAAATATATGCTCCTCCTTTTTCAATGGTAACCGCTTTCATCGGAACAACGAGTGCACCTTCACGAACATCCAACAATAGTTTGACCTTAGTAAACTGTCCCGGCAACAAGACTTGTTTCGGATTCGGCATTTCGGCACGGACGGAAAAAGTTCCCGTCTGAGGATCGACCTGCGGTTCGGCAAAATCTACATATCCTTTGTATGGATAAACGGTATTATCCGCCAGCGTAATAGTGATATTAGGTTGCCAGGAACGGGTAGAATCCTGTTGGCCCAAATTAATATTTCTTTCTTTACTTTTCAGATAATCGAGTGCCGTCATATTAAAATCCACCAATACTGTGTCACTTTTCACAATGGTAGCAAGCAATGATTTTCCACCGGGACCGACCAACGTACCTAAATCCACGTTTCTTTCACTGATATGTCCCGACAGAGGAGAACGGACAATAGTATAACCCAATTCCAGTTCCGCCTGTGCCAAGTCTGCTTCACTCATAGCCACCGTTGCTTCGGCACTTTCAAAAGCAGCTTCCGCATTATCCAAATCCAACTGACTTGCAGCATTTTGTTCAAACAACGGACGGATACGCTTTAAATCACGTTCCGCTTTCAAAGCCTGCGCCTCATCTTTCTTCAACTGCGCTCTCGCCTTGTCCGCTTTGGCACGATACTGATCCTGATTGATTACAAATAAAACCTGATTCTTATTTACATACGTACCTTCGGCAAAAAGCATATTCTCCAAATAGCCTTCCACACGCGCACGTACTTCGACAAACTGTTGGGCACGGATACGCCCGACATATTCCCCGTATATTTCCACATCATCTTTAACTACCGGTTCCACAATGACTGTCGGCATTTCCGGCTCAACCTTCTGAGGCCGGGTTAGTATCCAATACACCCCCAACACAATTACCACGCAAATTATAGCAGCAATGTTTCTCTTTCTTCTCAGTTTCAACTCATGTTTCGAAAAGAATAATCTCATATCGAATCTTATTATTAAATTTAACTTATGCTTGTTCTATCTTCCTCTCAGGCAAATAGCATGCCAAAATCATTACATTTATTATTTACTGTCTATCAGCTCATTATACCTTATCATGCCAAATGCGGAAATGTAGAATTTATCGGAAATATGTAGAAATAATCCACAATTCCGACTTTTGGAACATTTTTTCCATTTCCCAATTCAACAACTAAACAAATTATACCCTACATTTGTAGTATATATAAACACCTGTCTGATGAAAAAACAAATACTTTCAACATTGGTTTTATTAACCTGCTTAATATTTCCTTTTTCTTTGCATTCTCAAGAGCAACAACGCAAAAAAGTAGGAGTAGTCCTAAGCGGCGGAGGTGCCAAAGGTATGGCTCATATCAAAGCTTTGAAAGTGATTGAGGAGGCCGGAATTCCTATTGATTATATAGCCGGGACCAGTATGGGAGCCATCGTAGGAGGGCTTTACGCCATAGGCTACACACCTGAGCAGTTGGACAGCATGGTGCGAAAGCAAAATTGGACATTCTTGTTGAGCGACCGGGTAAAACGGAGTTCCATGTCACTAACGGACCGTGAACGTTCCGAAAGATTTATCGTTTCCATCCCTTTTACAAAAACACCCAAAGACGCAGCTTCAGGAGGAATCGTAAAAGGGCAGAATCTAGCCAATCTATTCTCGGATTTGACAATGGGGTATCATGACTCCATCAACTTTAATAAACTGCCCATTCCCTTTGCCTGTGTGGCAGCCAATGTAGTGAACGGAGAACCTATTGTATTCCATGACGGAATACTCTCCACCGCCATGCGTGCCAGTATGGCCATTCCCGGGGTATTTACTCCGGTACGGAAAGACAGTATGGTATTAGTGGACGGCGGAATCGTAAACAATTATCCGGCAGATGTAGTGAAAGCTATGGGGGCGGATATTATTATCGGAGTAGATGTGCAGAATGCTTTAAAAAAGGCAGACAAGCTGAACAGTGCACCCGATATTCTGGGACAGATTGTCGACCTTACCTGCCAGTCCAATCATGAGAAGAATGTAGATATCACGGATACCTATATCCGTGTGAATGTGGAAGGATATTCCTCCGCCAGCTTTACTCCGACCGCCATTGACAGTTTGATGCGAAGGGGTGAAGAGGCGGCAAGATCGCAATGGGAATCCCTGCTTGCCTTAAAAAAGAGAATAGGAATACCGGACGATTATAAGCCCAAGCAGCATGGCCCCTACTCTTCCCTCTCCAATGTGCGCACCATTTACGTCACAGATATTTCTTTCTCTGGAGTAGAGACTGACGACAAGAAATGGTTAATGAAGAAATGTAACTTAAAAGAAAACAGTAACATCACGACGCAGCAAATAGAACAGGCCTTAGACCTGTTACGCGGTAGCCAGTCCTACTCTAGTGCCAGTTATACACTGACAGATACTCCCGAAGGCTACCATCTCAACTTCCTGTTGCAAGAAAAATATGAAAGAAGAATCAATCTGGGTATCCGCTTCGATTCGGAAGAGATTGCCTCTCTGTTGCTTAATGCCACTGCAGACCTCAAGACTCATATTCCTTCCCGCCTGTCCCTCACCGGACGGTTGGGTAAGCGATATGCCGCACGCATCGACTATACCCTCGAACCCATGCAGCAGCGTAATTTCAACTTCTCGTATATGTTCCAATACAACGACATCAACATCTACGAGAAGGGAAACCGTGCCTACAATACAACCTATAAATATCACTTAGCCGAATTCGGCTTCTCTGATGTATGGTACAAAAACTTCCGTTTCGGGCTCGGACTCCGTTTTGAATATTACAAATACAAAGACTTCCTGTTTAAACAACCGGAACTGATTGATTTGAAAGTAGAATCGGAACATTTTCTGAGTTATTTTGCCCAAATACATTACAACACATACGATAAAGGATATTTCCCCGCCAAAGGCAGCGACTTTAAGGCTGCCTATTCCCTCTATACGGATAATATGGCGCAATATAACGAACACGCCCCTTTCTCTGCATTGAGTGCTTCATGGGCAAGTGTTCTTCCCATCACCCGCCGCTTCTCCGTCATTCCTTCCATCTATGGACGTATCCTGATCGGGAGAAACTTTCCCTATCCTCTGCAAAATGCAATCGGAGGTGAAGTTCCCGGCTTCTATATACCTCAGCAATTACCATTTGCCGGAGTCAACAATATCGAACTGATGGATAATGCAATTATGATTGCGTCTTTAAAATTCAGACAACGGATGGGAGCCATCCATTACCTCATCCTGACCGGAAACTACGGACTGACGGACAGTCATTTTTTCAAAATATTAAAAGGCAAGCAATTGTTCGGTATCAGTGCCGGTTATGGAATGGATAGCGTCTTCGGGCCATTGGAAATCTCATTGGGCTACTCCAACCAGACGGATAAAGCAAGTTGTTTTGTGAATCTGGGGTATTACTTTTAACAGGATGAATCATTCAGAAGTTGTAGCAGGCGCTGTGCCAAAATACGACAATCCGCACGATTGACTTTTCCATTTCCCGTTTGCGGAATACAATCCGCTACCAGAATGTGCTTAGGGCGATAATACGGTTCCAATATCGCTTGTATTCCTTTTTCCATCTCTTGTATATCCGGCTGTCCCGCCAGCAATAAAACCACAGCCTGTCCCAAGCGCTTGTCCGGAACAGAGGTAATGACAAACGGTATCGGAATCAACAGGCGAAGTTTTTTTTCTATTTCTTCCGCTTGAATTTTAATTCCCCCGCTATTTATCACATTATCTTTCCGTCCCAAAATAGAAAAACTTCCATCGGGATGGATGCGTGCAATGTCATTGGTTTGCAGAATATCAGCGCAAACCAAAGGTGCTTCAATCACTAAAGTATTCTCTGGAGACAAAGACAAATGCACCGAAGAGAAAGGATGATAGCGTTCGGATGCCGCAGGACCGTTCAGACGGCGAAGAGCGATATGGGATAAAGTTTCAGTCATCCCGTAAGTAGAATAGACAGCTCCCGGAAGAGATTGAATGTCCGCTTCCAGTCCGGCATCAACCGCGCCCCCGCCTATTATCAAAATATCCGTTTGCTTCAACCGTTCCTTTTCTTCAGGAACCTGAAGAGTATTATAAACCTGTAGCGGAACCATTGCCGCAAACTTCAACGGTTCGTGTATATCGGACAATGGATGGCCGGAAGCAGGACGCACAATCAAATTCAAACCTGCAACTAAAGAGCGTACCACTACCATCATTGCTCCGATATAACGGAGGTTCATACATAACAAGGCCGTATCTCCCGCCTGCAAATTCAGGTATTCACAAGTCAGACGCGCACTCTGCATCATTTGCTCTTTACGTACCATTAGTTTTTTCGGCATACCGGTAGACCCGGATGTATGAACCGCAAGTAAAGGGGAATCGTTGAACCACTCCTGTAGAAAAAGGAATAAATCCCATATGGCGGAAGGATAGTTTTCTACTCCCCGCACCATACATCTGCGTATATCATCAGGTGTATATTCCTTTCCTTCCAGCAGCAAGCGTTGCTTTTGTCGATTGAATACCATCATCTGTCAAACCACAAACAATCTTTTCTTATTTCAAGCGGCATTTCTACGTTATCAGTAAAAAGCAATCCTGTCCCTAATCCCTGAGGCAACGGATTGTCGAAAGTAGCACACCATTGTGCAATGGCGTTCAGACCGATATTAGACTCCAAAGCAGATGTAATCCACCAACCGATACGCTGACGTCCGGCCTCCGCAATCCATTCGTTTCCACCACTTATTCCACCATGCAACGAAGGTTTGAGGATAATATACTGCGGTCGAATGGCAGAAAGCAGTTTCCGTTTCTCTACCGGAGTATTACACCCTATCAACTCTTCATCCAACGCTATCGGCAAAGGAGACTCGGAGGTAAGACGCGCCATCTCCTCCCATTGCCCGGCACGGATAGGCTGCTCAATGGAATGCAAATCCAATTCGGACAACCGTTTCAGTTTCTCCATAGCGTCAGCCGGAGCAAAAGCCCCATTCGCATCTACACGGAGCTCAATCTCATTGGAAGAAAAGTGCGCACGGATATGACGGAGCAGAGCCAATTCCTCTTCAAAGTTGATCGCACCGATTTTGAGTTTGATACAACGGAAACCTGCATTCATTTTCGCTTCTATCTGCGCCAGCATTTTATTGAAGTCGCCCATCCAGATAAGACCGTTAATAGGTATCCCTGTTTCTCCGCGAGAGAAAGCGGTATCCCACAAAGCCCAATCTCCCGTATGATAGTGACGGATAGCGGTTTCAAGTCCGAAAAGGATGGAAGGATACTTACGCAAAGCGCCCACATCCAATCTCCCATTTTGCTTTTCCACTTCCCGACAGACCGCTCCTAATATATCTTCATAATCGGAAAGATCGTCACAACTCAGTGCAGGCAGAGGAGCACACTCCCCTATTCCCACCCGACCTGGAAACTCGGAAGAGGTAAAATGGAGATACCACACTTTCCGGGTGGAGTATGTACCTCGCGAAGTTCCTGCCGGCTGCTTGAAATGGAGCAATCGGGGAATGATCTTAATCTTGCAATCCATTGAATGTAAATAATATATCAAAGTATCATTTTTAGGGAAACTTCGGATATTGCTTGAAGTTCGGTTTACGCTTTTCCAGAAAGGCATTCTTTCCTTCCTGAGCCTCATCCGTCAGATAATAAAGCAATGTCGCATCTCCCGCCAGTTCCTGAATTCCGGCCTGACCGTCCAATTCGGCATTCAGTCCTGCCTTAATCATACGCAAAGCCAACGGACTAAGCAACATCATCTCTTCCGCCCATTGCACATATTCGTCTTCCAATTGTTTCAAAGGAACTACTTTATTGACCAGTCCCATATCCAACGCTTCCTGTGCATTGTATTTCCGGCAGAGGAACCAGATTTCTCTAGCTTTCTTCTGACCTACCACACGTGCCAGATAAGAAGCACCGAATCCGGCATCAAAACTTCCCACACGAGGTCCCGTCTGACCGAAAATAGCATTCTCGGAAGCTATAGACAAATCACATACCACATGAAGCACGTGTCCGCCACCAATCGCAAATCCGTTCACGGCAGCAATCACTGGCTTCGGGATACTGCGTATCTGCTTTTGCACATCCAGTACACTCAAGCGGGGAACCCCGTCTTTTCCGATATATCCGCCACGTCCTTTCACATTCTGGTCACCTCCCGAACAGAAAGCTTTATCGCCTGCACCGGTAATAACAATCACATCAATATCCGCTTCCTCGCGACAAATGCGTAGCGCATCACTCATTTCGGCAGTAGTAGTCGGAGTAAACGCATTCCGATAGCGTTCACGGTTAATCGTGATACGGGCAATTCCATTATAATAATCAAAAAGAATATCATCGTATTCTCTGATCGTAGTCCACTCTCTTTGTGTTGACATAACCTATTTTTCTTTTATTTGATAATAATAATTCTTCAACATACGCGCATCCTTATTTTTGTTGGTAAACACCTCCAACAACACAGGTTGTTCCATCTCTTCGGGCTGAGTAAAAGTTTTCATCGCCTCCGTCAGTTCATCCCCATCTTCAACTTTCATATAGAGAAATCCGCGCTCCTCCGCCCAGCCTTTGGCGGAAGTCTTATGAACGGCTGCGATAAACTTATGGGATGTGCCCGACATATCCAATCCCGGCAATGTATGGAAAATCTCTCCTCCGCCATTATTCAACAAAAGGATACGCAGGTTGGGACGAACATTGACATTCCACAAAGCATTCATATCATAGAAGAAACTCAAATCCCCGATAGCGATAAAATTCAGTTTATCGGAAGCTGCCGCATAACCGACCGCTGTAGACAACGACCCTTCAATCCCACTCGTACCTCTATTACAGCAAACTTCAATAGTTGAAGGTATCGAATAAAGCTGGGCATAACGAACTACCGAACTATTTGCCAAGTGCAATGCGCACGACTCCGGCAAAGCTTTCACCAATGCACCGACAACCGACATTTCGGAATAAGCAAAGTCCGGTTCGGGAATAGTGTTGCAATAATTCTCCCACACACGGGGATATCCGGGCACACGATTATCCAGCAAACTTGCTATCTTCTCCAGAAACTCAAACGGGTCCATTTCAATCACGGTAGTCAACGAACCGTATAAATCGACCACCTCACCATCCGGTGACACATGCCAATGTTCTTTAGGCGGGTGTTGGCGGAGAAATTTCTTCAGTCGTTTGGAAACAATATGCCCCCCGTAAGTAATCAGCAATTCGGGAACCATCTGTTCCATCTTATCTTCCGGAACAGCATAAAGTGCCGCATCGAAATTCTTGACCGGAATGCCGGGTATGGTCTGATTGCCTATATGCTCCGTCAACCAGGCAAAATGTCTGTATAATAGTTTGGTATGCCGTTTCTCAAACAAATAAATAAGATTCATCTGCCCGACAATGACCATCCGCTTCTGGTATTTATTCATCCGTTCAACCAGACCGTTATAATCACGGTCATAAACATTCAATCCCTGATAACGGGTGATAACACGCACTTCCGGCAATTTGTCCACTGTAAACTGAAACAGCGGTTCGGAAACAGGCACATTGATATGTACCGGTCCTTTCCCATGATGATGTGTCTCCAATAAAGCCTCATTAACCAGACGATTACAATACCATTCGTCTTCCTCTGTATGAATCTCGGGAAGATTCACGGACTTCTTGACCAACGTCCGGAATACATCAGGCTGCGGCAAAGTCTGTCCGTCCATCTGCCCGATCCAGGCAGCGGGACGATCCGCAGAAATGACAACCAAAGGAACGTTCTGATAAAAAGCTTCCGCAACAGCCGGGTGAAGATTCAGCAACGCCGTACCGGAAGTACAGCAGATTGCAGCAGGTTTACCACCATTCAAGGTAAGCCCGATAGCAAAATAGCCCGCACTCCGTTCATCAGTCATCGCATAACAGGTAAAGCCCGGATGATTGGACAAAGTATGCACAATAGGCGCGTTACGGCTACCGGGACACAACACAACCTTAGTAATGCCGTGCGCCTCAAGCAACGCAACCAGTTGGAGTATGTTTTTCTTGTCTGTATACATGATGATTAGTGATTAGCTTGTTAATGATTAGTGATTAGCGATAATGGAGGTGGAAGTAATCAGACGTTTCATTGTCTGCAACTTTTTTTCCGTTTCCAGCCATTCATCATTCAGCTCCGAAGAGGCCAATAGTCCGCCACCGGCATAAAGAGTCAGTCGTTCATCCTCGATATGCATACAGCGTAAGTTCACATATAAATCAGTCCTTCCATTCGGATCCAGCCATCCGATAAAACCGGAATAATAACGACGGTCATACCCTTCGTTTTCCAATATAAAGCGATAGGCCTCTTCCTTTGGCAAACCACACACCGCAGGCGTCGGATGCAACACTTTCAGGAGATCTCCCAAACCATTATTATCTATCAGAGAGAAATGAAAATCTGTTTTCAAATGTGACAAAGCTCCGGCGTATGCAGGATAAGGTCCGCTTTCTGTAGAATGAATGCCCAAAGAAAGAAGCCGGCTACGGATATAAGCAGTTACGTAATCCTGCTCTTTCCTGTTTTTTTCATCCCATACTTGCGGCAATTTGCCATCCTGCAAAGGCTGTGTTCCGGCCAGTGCAACCGTATTCCATTCATCTTTCTCACCCGATAAAATAATTTCGGGAGTACTTCCCAACCAAATGCCGGTCTGGGGAGTGTAACATAGGTATATATATGAATGAATATAACGCTTGCAGGCCGCACGAAATACGGATGAAGGAGAAAAGTCCGCCCCCTTATCCATCGTAATATGCCGGGAAAGTACCAACTTGTCAAAAGTCCCGTCACGTAAGGCATTGATAAATGCTTGAAAACAGCCGGCATACTCCTTCGTGTAAGAGGTCTGAAAAATTTCTTGCTCTTGTATTTGCAAAGAAGCCTCATATTCTTCCTCCGTATCATCGTCAAGAGAAAGGGATTGCCCCCACCCATCAGATTGTATCAGTATAACCGGACACATCTCACTCACCCGAAAGGGAGCGATAACAAATCCTTTCTGTCCGTTCAACTCTTGCAAATCGTATATCAGACGGATATTCTCCTCCGCCTGTGTCAACAGACGGGGAAGTTTCTCTCCGGGAATACGGTATACCGCAAAAGGTCGCTTTTGCCGGATAAGCGCATCAATAACTGTCAGATTACTTATTTCTTCGTCAATCATCTTTTTTTCATAACACTGTTGACTACCCGTACGGAAGACACCAGTTTGTTTGTTGAAGTAAAGACATCCACATTCCATACATGAGATGAGCGTCCTTTGTGTACAATGGTTCCCACTGCCCGCACGGTATCTCCTTCGTGAGCGGAAGATATATGATTTCCGCTGACCTGCATTCCCACTACTATTTCATCAGGCTGGCAAAGAATCATAGAACCCAGTCCTGCAACCGTTTCAGCCAATGCAAGCGTAGCACCGCCATGTAGAATGCCGAAAGGCTGGCGAGTACGATGATCGACAGGCATTGTCGCCTCTACTCTGTCCTCAGACGCATACGTATATTGGATACCCAGATTTCCCATCAATGCGTGACGCGCCTGCGCATTCAGTTGGTCTAACGGAATTTCCGCCGCACGGACTTCGGCTATGATTGCTTTTTCAACGGCAAGGGCTACCCCGTCTTCTTCATTCGACGCTGTCACATAATCGGCACACGCTTTCACCGAGTCTTGAGAATGCCCCATAGCTATTCCCAACCCCGCTAACTGAATCATAGTCACGTCGCATACTCCGTCACCAATAGCAATGACCTCATCACGTGTCAGGTTCAACGCTTCCAACAAAGCTCCCAAAGTATTCGCCTTGTCGATAGCACACGGAACGACCTCAAGGAAATAGGGTTCGGAACGGAAAACATCCAATGCTCCGTTCAGCCGTCTTTTCCAATGTTCCTCCAAACCGACAAGCGCTTCTTCATCATCACTGACAAGCATACATTTGCAAGGAGCAAAGTCAATGGCTGAGGAGAATTCCTCTTCCTTTATCACCCGCAAATTATTCAATCTGGCTTCATCCCGGATATGTGTATTCTCGGGAGAATCGGTTATAATGGTATCATCGTGGTACGTGAACAGCGCAAATCCATTCTTACGGGCTTTCTTTTCCAGATAAGGCAGCATTTCCGGATTTATGCGACGCTCAAACAGAACCTCTCCGTTCTGTGCATTGATAATCTGACAACCATTATAGGAAAGGATAAAACCTCCGTAATTTCCAAGTTCAAGAGATTTTGCCAACGGCAGCAAACCATAGGTCGGCCTGCCGGAAGCCAAAACAATACGTACTCCCATCTGTTGAATCTTCAACAAAGCGGCCAGCGTACGTTTACTAATTTCTTTCGCATCATTCAGTAGTGTTCCGTCTACATCCAAGACCAATAATTTATACTTCATGGCTACACGATTTTGATTTAGATTACAAAGGTAGGAAATTGAGTGAACGACAGAAAGCGTAAGCAGATAAAAATTACTTTAATTTCACTCTTTCAAACGCATTTCCAGATAATCGCGGAGTATTCGGGCATGATTATATACAGGTTCTTTAGAAGCGTAAATGAGTGTTATTACCGGATGCGGTTTGATAAGGGTCAGAAAATCGGCCGCTGCCTGAGAAGCATCCAGCTCTTTCTGATACAGTACGACGAAGTCATTCCAGTGTCCCGGTATATCATCGTGAAACCATTTGCGCAAAGCGGCGGATGGGGTGATATCTTTTGCCCAATAATCATATTTCAACCATTCCTTTTTTATTCCGCGCGGCCATAATTTGTCAACCAATACCCTATATCCGTCTGCCTCCGAAAAGTCTTCGTATACTCGCTTTATCCTAACCTGTATCATGATTATTTATATTGATTACTTATTAGAATAAACCGATAAAGCTGGAAATTGTTTAACCATACAAGAACATTGTACGGCATAATATTTAAAGAGATTCTTGTGCTTTCTTAAACTCGTACGGAGTCATGCCCGTCTTTTTCTTGAAAAGATTATATAATATCGGGGTACTGTTGAATCCGGCTTCATCAGCTATGGCACGTATCGTATAATTAGGATGCAGTTTTAATAATTTAATTGCATAATCTATACGCAAATCATTGATATATCCATTAAAATTAGTACCGGTACATTCTTTTATCATTCGGGCAAAACGTGCGTTATTCAAATGTACGAGTTGTGCCAAATCTTCTCTCGACAATTCTGAAGAAAGATATAACTGGTCTTGAACAACAATACGGTTCAGTTCAATAAATATTTTTTTATTCTCTTCTTCTTCCCCGCTCACTTTGCCGGTTTCATCAGATATCTCCTCTTGGTCGTCAAACAAAATACTTTCATCTTCTATATCTTGTGAGATCATAAGCTGTTCATCAATATCCAATGACTGACTGTCTTTCTTCCTGGCCAATCTCTCGTTTATAAACTTAGCAAGGATTTTATTCTTATATCTGATAATATGGTTGAAACGCCACATACGCCATAATACAAACAAAGTCAACAGCGTAATACACGTCAAAAAGGTCAATGTTATGTTTCTGACTTTTAATTGGAATGCTTGTTTGGCTATATAGTCCTCTTTTTCAGAAGTATCATACATCGTATTCAACTCTAATGCCGCATTCTCTTTATCCCTGTTATTAATACTATCCGTTATAGCTATAATAGCTCCTTGCAAAATTGCCGCTTCCTTATAGTTTCCCATCCCCATATGGGCTTGCACTTCCCTTTCAAGTACATTCATATATTGCGCATTGATAGTATCTTGCTGCTTCCTCATCAGTTCTTTAAACTCCTGACAGTTGTCAATCACCTGCTTGTAATGCTTGGAAGCCAGCAAATAAGGAATTGAATACATTTTTCCATCAGGTGTACGAGAGTATTCAGTCGATTGATACATCGCAAAGTACTTTTCAGCCTGCTCATATTTCTTTTCCATATAGCAATTATATGCCCATTTAGAGTACAGATAACCATATTGCATATCAACCAATCCTTTCGGAACATCTGGTAAAGTTTCCAATTTTTTTATCTGCTTTTCACGTTCCAAAGCCATAACAGATGCATCCTCATACAAAGAGTCAGTCATTAAATAACTCATTTTCCCTCCATAGAAAGAAGAGAGCATTCCTATCTCTTTTACGCCTTTTCTCCCTTTCAACAAATCGATAGCAGAATCAAAATAATCATACGCTTTATCTTTAAATGACAACATACGGTTATTCTCTCCAATGCAGTATAGCAACCGAGCTTCGGACACGCGGTCCTCCAACCTTTTTGATTGGGCAATCCCGTCAAGCGCATAATTCATACTCTCGTTATATTTACTCATCAAGAAAGATAATTCCGCCAAATAAACAGTCATTTTCAATAAGTGTTCAGGATCCTTTTGATATACGGAATCAAGCACATAAGATTTTCTTGCATATACATAAGCAAGCTTATTCATAAACAAATTGCGATATGACAAGCTACGTAACTCGTCTATAACTCGTAAAGGCATAGACTTTTTATTCTCCGCTACATCTAAAAGTTTCAAAGCACATTTCGGCTTCTCAATATAAATACTTCTTATATATTCAGTAGTTATAGAATCTGCATTTGTGGCCTCATCAGCCATTAAAATTTGGTTATGCACAAATAAAAGAATACATATACATACACCAAGTCGTATATACCTCATAGCGTTTACCATCATTTTATCCGTCAAAGGTAATTCTTATTATTAAAAAGTCAAGAAAGTATTTTGTTTCACAAGGTAAAAATAAGAAACATTAGCATTTTATTATTCAAGCAATGTAAACAACGCTTTATATACAGTAATGCAAACAATGTCTTTCCTTCCCAATAAGTTGCAATCTTCCGTCCCCTTCACCTTTTTTCTGTATCTCCCGTCATTAGGGCATTAGCGGGTGAAGGGGAACACTTTCACCCAGCTTTCACAGTTCCTATGTGTATCATTTTGTTTCAGTTACATCTTAATTAAAAAAACTATTGGAAGTATCTACCCGCTTTTACCCGGCAAGTCTGGCTTATCTCTTGAACAAACGTGACTCTAACGCCTATATTTTTCATTTATCATTAAAATGATAAGATATTATCACTATTGTGATAAGTAAGTATCATAAATATGATAAGTTCTTATCACAGTAATGATAAGCATAATACATCAAGAGAAAATTTAGCTGCTTTTTGGAACATAATATTGCTATGTATACTTGCTGAAGGAGCCTCCCTTCACCCGCTAACACCCATGAATAGGAGATAGCAGCGAAAAGGTGAAGGCTATTTTAATAAAACGGTATAGACACTATTTAAGAGCATATACGGAAATCGATGTTAAATAATAACAATAGCCAATTTTAATCCAGAATCAAACTAAGAAAAAGAATTACTTTAAACAATTGTTATCTATAAAATACTTGTATAAAAGAAAGAATAAATATGAATAGGAGATAACACTATAAAAAAAACCAAATACATATAACCACATAGAAAGAAAAAAGTTACATGAAAATATATTATCCTGATATCTCCATACTTCTCAATCTGTTCTTTTTTCAATGATATTTGTCCAAAAGTCAAATATTAAACAACTATTAACACACCCAAACAAATAAAATCATGGCAAAAAGTGAAACAGTTTTAATTTTGTCACACGATAAATCATTATATAGATTAAATATAAGCAATTATCATCTATCACAAAGAAACAATTAGAACTATATATTATTTAGAATCATGGCATTATATAATAATATTGTTAAATACTTTTTTAAACGCAACAAACATATATTAGGAGTCAGCATTTGTCTAATAACCTTTGCGTGGCAACCGTTATGTGCTGCATCTCAGTCCCAAAAACTACTTATCATCAATTCATATAATGAAAGTGCGCCATGGGTACAAAATTATATTACTCAGTATTTGATAGAAGCTGCAAATACTGAAAATCTGGATTATGACCTGGTTCACATGAATGCTATACTTATTCAAACCGACTCTTTGTACAATCTAGTCAAGGAACAGATATTCAACCGTTTTAAGAATAACAAGCCGGACTATCTTATTCTCTTCGGAAGGATGGCATTCTCTTTAAGGGACCAAATCAAGAATGAATGGGGCGATGTTCCGATGCTGTTTATAGGAGCAAACGATAATATTGTATTAAATGAAAAATATCTATCTGGAAATAAAATCACAGCGAGTGCAACGAAAATACATTTGTCAGACATACGGGAACAATACAACTTTACCTATATTGAGGTTCCGGAATTATACAAAGAAACGATTGATATGATGGTCAGGATGCAACCGGACATGAAGAAACTGGTGTTTGCATCTGATAATCTTGCCGGTAACATGGAACTGAATGAAAAAATCAAGGCATATCTTACTCTAGAATATCCGTTACTTGAATATGAGTGGCTGGTTGCTTCGGAAAATTCCAGAAAAAATATACAGACATATTTAATATCCTCTGATCAATCTGTTGGAATCCTGCTAGGATCATGGTACTATTCTCGTCCGAGTGCGTTTGGGTATCCTATGCTAGTGACGGGAGATTTCAAGTTGATAGCCTCATCTCCTCGCCCGATTTTCTCTTTGAAAGAAAAGTATCTCGAATCAGGAGGAGCTACTGGTGGATACTTTGCCGACCAACAGGAGATCTTACAAAATTCTATTCGCGTATTCCGAAGAATGGTGACAGGTGAAAATATGCGTAATATCCCTTTTACGTATCCCACGATGAAATATCCGAAAGTAGATTATCTGCAACTGAAGTCGTATGGACTTCTTGTAGACAATTGCCCGAAAGACACTGTTTTCATAAACAAACCGGAAAGTTTCTGGAAACGCTATTTTTGGCAAATTATAATAAGCAGTATCGTATTGGTAGCCATTCTATTCATATTGGGAATCTTCATGATATTCCAACGTAAGAAAATGACATACATGGCATCTCGCAATAGAATGGTGGACAATATGCCTATATGTTATATGATAGGAAAATTGAAAACAGACAAAACCGGAAAACTGATAAACATAGATTTCGTTTCAGAAAACCACGAAACAAGCAAACTAATTGCAAAAAATACGGATACCGAAGAACAGAATAGCTTCTTTGATATGGAATACATTATCGGATTACTTGATAATGTACGCAAAACGAAAAAGAATATCAAGTTTACATATTACTTTGCAAAAACAGGCACATATTATGATTTTCTTGTGTGTCAGACATTGAATAATGACGAAGTGGAGTTCTTCGGTATTGATGTTACAGATAAGGTAAAATCGGAAAACTTTCTGAAAGAAACTACGAAAACACTGGAGATGACTTTGGAGGTAGCTCATATCATTCCGTGGAAATGGGACCTGAAAAGACACACGATTACCTGTGAGGCAAATAGAACAATGCGGCACATGGATTCTCAAGAACGTCCTAAATCAACCATATATACACATACCATTGAAGAAAAGGAATACTTCAAAAGGATTCATCCTGAAGATTTGGAATATGTCAAGCAAACCTATATTGACTTACGTGATGGTATTAAACAATACGCTAAAGGAGAATTCCGGATTTTATCAGAAAACAATGGTAAGACCAATATAGATTGGATTGAAGTCAACGCGTCTGTGGCAAAATATGATGAAAAGTTGAAACCAAAAGAACTAATAGGTTCCTTACTCCTTATAACTTCAAGAAAAAAACAAGAAGCCAGACTTATTGCCGCTAAGGAGGCGGCAAAAGAAGCTGATCGGTTGAAGTCTGCATTTCTGGCCAATATGAGTCATGAAATTCGTACTCCATTAAATGCAATCGTAGGTTTTTCCAGTCTTTTGACTGCAATAGAGGATAAAGAAGAACAGCAAAGATACATCAATATCATTGAGAATAACAATCAACTGTTACTGCAATTAATAGAAGATATTCTTGATTTGGCTAAGGTAGAAGCTAATGCTCTTGATTTTATTTATAAGCCAACAGACTTGAATGAACTAATTAGGGAAATAGAAGTAACAATGCGCATGAAAGTACATCAGGATGTTGTATTAAATTATACACTAGGAGCGGTTGACTGTTGTATCGAAACAGAACCGAATCGACTTTCACAGGTAATTATTAATCTGCTTACCAATGCTTGTAAGTTTACAGACAAAGGAAGTATAACATATGGTTACGAACTTCATGAGAATGAAATTTATTTCTTTGTACGCGATACCGGATGCGGTATTTCAAAAGAAAATCAAACACGTATTTTCCAACGCTTTACTAAACTTAATGATTTTGTTCAAGGAACAGGACTTGGCCTATCAATCAGTCAAAGTGTCATTGAGAAAATGAAAGGTCACATTGGTGTAGAATCAAAGGGGGAAGGAAAAGGTAGTACGTTCTGGTTTACGATTCCATACCTTCCTGTGCATACGGTTCATTGGAGAACAGATTTTCAAAACCTTTACTAAAACAAAAACACCCAATTTTACATTATCGAGATGTAAAATTGGGTGTAATTCTTATAAAATACTGATTACTAGTACTTTTTCCAGCGGAGAGACAGGGATTCGAACCCCGGGAAGTGTTACCTTCAACGGTTTTCAAGACCGCCGCAATCGACCACTCTGCCACCTCTCCAAAACTCCTTTATCAGAAGTGCTTTCCGTTGAAAGCGGTGCAAAGGTACGAATCATTTTTAAATCTGCAAACATTCTGATATTTTTTTCGCGAATAAATCGTATTTTTGCAGTCCATTAGCAAGATAGAAATATGATATATCCTCAAAATTTTGAGCAAAAGATAGGATTCGACCAGATAAGACAGCTACTAAAGGATAGATGTCTCAGCACTTTAGGCGAGGAACGAGTCTCTGACATGGTCTTTTCCGACCAATACGAAGAAGTAGAAGAGAAATTAAATCAAGTAACTGAATTTATCCGCATCATTCAAGAAGAAGACGGATTTCCCGATCAGTTCTTCTTTGATGTCCGTCCTTCATTGAAACGAGTACGGATAGAAGGCATGTATCTGGACGAACAAGAACTGTTTGATTTACGCCGTTCATTGGAAACGATCCGCGATATCGTACGCTTCCTACATCGGAATGAAGAGGAAGAAGAAAGCGATCCCCCTTACCCCAGCCTGAAACGATTAGCCGGAGATATAGCCGTATTTCCGCAATTGATCGGAAAAATAGACGGTATTCTCAATAAATACGGTAAAATCAAAGACAACGCTTCAACCGAATTAGCCCGCATACGTCGTGAACTCTCCAGCACAATGGGAAGTATCTCACGATCTTTGAACAGTATCTTGCGTAGCGCACAATCCGAAGGATACGTAGATAAGGATGTAACTCCAACTATGCGCGACGGTCGTCTGGTCATCCCTGTAGCTCCGGGACTGAAACGGAAAATCAAAGGAATCGTACACGATGAATCCGCCAGTGGAAAGACTGTATTTATAGAACCCGCAGAAGTAGTAGAAGCCAATAATCGTATCCGTGAACTTGAAGGAGACGAACGACGGGAAATCATTCGTATTCTTACTGAGTTCTCCAATACCCTTCGCCCGTCTATTCCGGAAATCTTACAGTCGTATGAATTTCTGGCAGAAATCGATTTTATCCGCGCGAAAAGTTATTTTGCAATACAGACGAACTGTTTGAAACCAGCTATAGAAAATGAGCAACTATTGGATTGGACAATGGCTGTTCATCCCCTGTTACAGCTATCATTAGCCAAACATGGAAAAAAAGTCGTGCCTCTGGATATCGAGCTTAACCAAAAACAACGCATCCTTATTATATCCGGTCCGAATGCCGGCGGTAAATCCGTTTGTCTGAAAACGGTAGGATTACTGCAATATATGCTTCAATGCGGAATGTTGATCCCGCTACACGAACGCAGTCATGCAGGTATATTCAGCAGTATTTTTATCGACATCGGTGACGAGCAGTCCATTGAAGATGATCTTAGTACCTACTCTTCACATCTGACCAATATGAAAATCATGATGAAAAACTGCAATGAACGCAGCCTCATCTTGATTGATGAATTCGGAGGGGGTACGGAACCCCAGATAGGAGGCGCCATCGCTGAAGCCGTATTAAAACGTTTCAACCGGAAACAAACTTTCGGAGTGATCACCACTCACTATCAAAACCTGAAGCATTTCGCTGAAGACCATGAAGGAGTAGTAAATGGAGCCATGCTTTACGACCGTCATCTCATGCAGGCACTATTCCAATTGCAGATTGGCAATCCCGGAAGTTCATTTGCCGTAGAAATCGCACGAAAAATCGGATTACCCGAAGATGTCATTGCAGACGCTTCGGAAATTGTGGGAAGCGAATACATCAACGCTGATAAATACTTGCAGGATATTGTCCGTGACAAACGTTATTGGGAGGGTAAACGCCAAACCATCCGACAACGGGAGAAACAGATGGAAGAAACCATTGCCCGTTACCAGACGGAGATGGAAGAGCTGCAAAAGTCAAGAAAAGAGATTATCAAACAGGCAAAGGAAGAAGCGGAACGAATACTGCAAGAATCAAATGCCCGTATTGAAAATACCATCCGCACCATCAAAGAAGCACAGGCCGAAAAAGAAAAGACTCGTCTGGCACGTCAAGAACTGACTGACTTCCGCACTTCCTTGGACGCATTAGCCTCCAAAGAACAAGAAGAAAAACTGGCACGGAAAATGGAAAAGTTGAAAGAAAAGCAGGAACGGAAGAAAAATAAAAAGAACGAACCGAAAGCTGCCAATTCCCCAACAATCATTGTTCCTAAAGTGACTCCCATTGGTATTGGCGAGAATGTAAAAATCAAAGGACAAACAAGTGTCGGGCAAGTCATGGAAATAAACGGCAAAAATGCAATTGTCGCTTTCGGAAGTATCAAAACGACTGTAAAGATAGACCGTCTCGAACGCAGCAATGCTCCTCAAAAGACGGAAGGGATTGCCAAGAGTACATTTGTCAGCAGCCAGACACATGATCAGATGTACGAAAAGAAACTCAGTTTCAAACAAGATATCGATGTGCGGGGTATGCGTGGCGATGAAGCACTGCAAGCAGTCACCTACTTTATCGACGATGCTATATTGGTAGGTATGGACCGCGTGCGCATTCTTCACGGAACAGGTACGGGAATACTCCGTACGCTTATCCGCCAATACCTCTCTACCGTACCGGGGGTCAGCCATTATGCTGACGAACACGTACAGTTCGGAGGTGTCGGAATCACCGTAGTTGATTTCGACTAACCTATAAATAAAAACGTCTAAATACGAGAACAAAGCATGAAGAATAACCTGTTAAGCGAAAAGCTGATTTATACCGGAGACAGTCTCACTCCTACCCATTTGCACCTTTGCACGTACAGTACGACAGAAATGCAGGAGTCGTCCGGTAATACCTTCCAATCAATCAAAGGTACATTGGACAATACGCACATCAATTGGCTGCAAGTACACGGGATGAAAGATACGGAAACCATCCGTGAGATTTGCAGTCATTTCGAAATAGACTTCCTTGTATTACAGGATATTCTAAATGCAAACCACCCCACCAAAATCGAAGAGCATGATAAATATATTGTCCTGATCTTGAAGTTATTCTATCCCAATACACATAAGGGAGAGGACGAGTTGGACGAACTGCTACAACAACAAGTATGCATTATTCTCGGAAGTAATTATGTACTTACCTTCCTCGAAAAAGAAACCGACTTCTTCGACGATGTCAATACAGCCTTGCGCAATGACGTTCTGAAAATACGCAGCCGCCAAACAGACTATTTGTTCAGTGTGCTGCTGAATAGTGTAATGGGAAATTATATTTCAACCATCTCTTCTATCGATGACGCTCTCGAAGATCTGGAAGAAGAACTGCTCACCATCACCGAAGGATATGATATAGGTATTCAAATCCAGGCACTCCGCTGCCAATATATGCTGATGAAGAAAGCAATACTTCCGCTAAAAGAACAATATGTAAAACTGTTGCGTGCGGAAAACCTGCTTATCCATAAAGTCAACCGTGCTTTCTTCAACGATGTGAACGATCATCTCCAGTTTGTACTGCAAACCATCGAAATCTGCCGGGAAACGCTTTCTTCATTGGTAGACCTTTATATTTCCAACAATGACCTGCGCATGAACAACATTATGAAACGCCTGACTATCGTATCCACCATCTTTATTCCCCTAACTTTTCTGGCCGGGGTATGGGGAATGAATTATAAATGGATGCCGGAGCTGGATTGGCGATATGGTTATTTATTTGCCTGGTTAGTGATGGGAATTATCGGTATTATCGTATATTTGTTCTTCAAAAAGAAAAATTGGTATTAACGAAAATATATCATCAGTCATGAAATCAATTAAAGAGTTATATAGAATAGGTACAGGTCCTTCCAGCAGCCACACTATGGGGCCGCGTAAAGCCGCAGAAATGTTTCTGGAACGCCATCCGGACGCAGTTTCTTTTAAAGTAACCCTTTATGGCAGCCTAGCCGCTACGGGAAAAGGGCACATGACAGATGTGGCCATTATAGACACCCTGCAGGCGGTTGCTCCTGTAGAAATCGTGTGGCAACCCAAAGTTTTCCTACCGTTCCATCCGAATGGAATGACATTTGCTGCTTTCGACACCAGTAACAAAGTACTCGAAAATTGGACGGTTTATAGTATCGGTGGCGGTGCACTGGCAGAAAACAACGATAACCCGACTATCGAAAGCCCGGAAGTATATGGAATGAACAACATGACCGAGATTCTGCAATGGTGTGAACGTACAGGAAAAAGTTATTGGGAATACGTAAAAGAATGTGAGAACGAAGATATCTGGGATTATTTGGCAGAGGTATGGACTACAATGAAAGACGCCATTCATCGTGGTCTGGAAGCGGAAGGTGTGCTGCCAGGACCGTTAAATCTCAGACGAAAAGCTTCGACCTATTATATACGTGCCACCGGATACAAGCAATCTCTCCAATCCAGAGGGCTTGTTTTTTCATACGCATTGGCAGTAAGTGAAGAAAATGCTTCCGGTGGCAAGATTGTAACTGCACCTACCTGTGGTTCCTGCGGTGTAATGCCTGCAGTACTTTATCACCTTCAGAAAAGCCGTGATTTTAGTGATATGCGCATTTTACGCGCATTGGCAACAGCAGGGCTTATCGGTAATATCGTCAAATTCAATGCATCCATCTCAGGCGCGGAGGTAGGTTGTCAAGGAGAGGTAGGCGTTGCCTGTGCTATGGCTTCAGCCGCTGCCAACCAACTATTCGGAGGTAGCCCCGCACAAATTGAATATGCAGCAGAAATGGGATTGGAGCACCACTTGGGAATGACTTGCGACCCGGTATGCGGATTAGTACAAATTCCCTGTATCGAGAGAAACGCTTATGCCGCAGCACGTGCGCTGGACGCTAACCTCTATTCTGCTTTTACAGACGGTATGCACCGCGTTTCTTTCGATAAGGTTGTGCAAGTGATGAAACAAACCGGTCATGACCTCCCCTCCCTCTATAAAGAAACAAGCGAAGGAGGATTGGCTAAAGACTACCAACAGATGTAACAATTCACCTACTCAGTCGGCGGCCAATTGGTATCATCTCCATTACTAATATTTTTTTCATGGAGCAATCCGCCTTCCTGTGAGAAATAAAGTGAATAGCGCTGGCTACCCTGTTTTACTTGAATGACAGAGGTAGTCGGGTTCAAAGGATAAGTCAAAACATACACATCCGTCACTACCCATGTACTATAGTTAGAATCCATAAAGGCAGTATAAACAGCCGGTACCAACTGATTAACATTATCCAATTCATTCTCCGTCATCACCCAATTGGCATTCGCATCAAACCAGACTTCCAGTTCATCACCGGTCACCCAGCAATCAGCTACATAATAAACACCTTTCACTTCCCATTCTATATTCTGCGCACCCGGATACAATTGTTTCAAAGCCGCCTCAATATTAGCAGGAGGAACAAAAGTATCATTATCATCATCATCACCACATGCGCTGAAAGAAAAGACAGAGGTTATCAAAACCACTGCCCATAAGCCAAACTTAAATTTCCACATAACAATCTTCCGGTTTAGGTTTATCTACATATTACTACTCAATCGTCCGCTTTCAAAAATTTGCCCTTCTTGTCAAACTTAAAAGATATTCCGGTAGACAATTCGATTTCGTACCCCTTACGGTCACGTTCTACTTTCGTCACACCTTCACTCACAAAATTATGAGTCTTCAGATAATTGGCAGCAAATCCCGGAACAACAGTTGCAGGAACAGTCTTTCCTTTCTTAGCGCTAACTTCCTCCCAATTCCCCTTACTGTCAAAATCGATCTCCGTACCGTCCACTAATAAGACTTCATACTTAGTAGACTCCATCAGATCCTTATCAATCTTAATCTGAGCAACCTCAGGCTTTGTGAAATGACGATTGATAAAATTCCGCGCAGGAAGCGGCAATTGGTTGATGTCTTTAGTTATCACATCAGCTGCGAACGAGAGCTGCACGGCCACTATAGCCAATACAAGTAAAGATAAAATCTTCTTCATAATCGTTATCCTTTTAGCATTAATATTACACTTTGTTTTTATAATGCAAATAACGATATAGAACTTGAAAAGATTCTGGAATATTATGAGTTTGCCAATCTTTAACTTTCTCTAACAGCTGCTTGTTATCCGGAGTTACTTTTCCGAATAACCTGCCAGATTGTAACACACCGGTTTGGTGCTGTTACCTACCCTATAAATACCAAATTTAAAATAGTAGCCATCTTTGTCGTTACGTCCAATCAGAATCTGCTCATTGTCTACAAGGTGTTTACTAACCTTTTTACCTTTGTCCTGATAATTCATCTGTACATCAAGCATACCCGGCTTTACAATTGTCTCAGCCTCTTTCCCGTAGACAGTCCAATCAATATGGATACGGAATGTAATCCAACAATCTTTCGGGAAATCGGCAAAAGGCATTTTGTAAGCGATAGTCGATGACTTGTATTCAGAAGTCACCGGTTTCATGACAGGTGTTTTTTCTACATTTGCATTGCAACGGTCATCTTTGTCGGTCAGCCATCTACGGTCAGAGTTTGCTTTGATATAAAACCACCCTCCGGAGAATCCGAATGCCAATGGAGGATAGCCCCCTTGTTCAACCAACCATCCATTAGCTTTTCCGGCTGTATATACAGGATTGCCATGTTTATCTTTTACGGGGTTACCTTGCTTGTCCAACTTGGCCTTTTTCTCGTGGCCCACATTTTTCTTAAAAATAGTAGTCTTTTCCAATTCTATAAATTCATCGACTGTCAGCGTCTTCACTTCTCCTTGCGGAGTCTGAACCAATGTACGGTCCGGCATTCCATGCCATTGAGCAAAAATAGTGGAAACATCACTGCCCAATGTAGAAGGGATGTATACCGAAAACTCATAATCACGTGAAGAGCCTTGCGGACAAGCTCCTTTCCCGTGATGATACACGGTTTTCATAATTTGCGCTTTCTTATAGGTATCGGCAAGTTTCCCTTTAAAATCATCGGATGTTGCATAACAGTAAGAGAACTCCGCACGTCCTTTGGTCTCACCTTTGGCATATCCCGACAGTGTATTATCGTCTTCTTTCAGTTCAAAACGATAAGAAGGCTTTCCGTTAAACATACGGGTAAAATCCCGCTGAATAGCATGGGACTTTTTAGAGCCGACTGCTACCCAGCAACCGTCTATAATCTGATTAACACGTGCCGAATCTGCCTGTACGTTTACCCGTTCAGTCAGCGGAACCAATGTTTGCGCATTCTTTGTTTGAGCGTTCAGTGCCGTACAGCTTACTGCTACCACGCAGATAGCCAAAATGTTTTTCTTCATTCTATGGTTGGTATTAAGTTTTTAACGGTGCAAAAATACAAAAGGCAACCATATAGGTTGCCTTCCGTTTGTCTCAAATGTTTTCACATTTGTGCAATTCCATTGTCGATATCTATCCAAAGAGCTAATTAGACGGGATATCATCATATTCTTCTTCAAGCATATCCACTTTCTTTATATTCATTTTCCCGTCTGAAGTGATTGTTATAGAGAGCGGCATATACAAATCTGTCTGCGGATAACAGACACTTGCGGCATACACTATCCCTTGCGAAGTAGTCTTATCATATACGATTCCTTCCAGAATAGAGTTCGACAGGAATTTCGCGTCTACCACAGAAGAGAAATCATTCTTGGTAAACGTCTTATCAAAAACTTTCTCGTTTCCGCGCATCAGACGCAGTACGATCTTATTGTCTACATAGGTATCTCCCATTTCATTCTTGATATGAGGCAAACTTTCGTCCGGAGTACGTGAAACAATGGAATGGTAATCTTTTCCTTTAAATTTAAAGTCCGTTTCGCTTTTGGAAGTCTGCATACGTTGCAATCCGTGAGCATCCACACTATCCATTGTCGCTAATACCGACTCTTTGTCTGAAGCTCCTTTTTTGCCGCCACAGGCAACCACAACCACCATTAATGGCAACAAAAGCAAATAAATTAGTATTCTCATATATAAGCTTTCCGTTTATAAATAGGTAACAAAGGAACAAAAAGAAGCGGATATTTACAAGTGTAACCGACATTTTTCCTACATTTGCACACCAAAAACTTTATACCTGAAAAGCAAAAATGAACATGAAACATCTCAAACAGTTATTAACTGTACTTTTGATGGGCGTTGCCTGCACATTGCAAGCACAACGCAGCGAGACACTACTCGAAAAGAACTGGAAATTCAGTAAAGGAGATTTCAAAGAAGCCAGCCAGCCGGAGTTTAATGATACCCAATGGGAATCGGTTGTTATTCCACATGATTGGGCAATCTTCGGTCCGTTTGATGTAAACAATGACCTACAAAATGTAGCAGTCACACAGAACTTCGAGAAAAAAGCTTCCTTGAAGACCGGACGCACCGGCGGACTGCCATACGTAGGTACAGGCTGGTATCGAACAAGTTTTGACGCTCCTGCCGACAAAGAAGTAACACTTCTTTTTGATGGGGCTATGAGCGAAGCACGTGTCTATGTAAACGGAAAGGAAGCTTGTTTCTGGCCTTTCGGATACAACTCCTTCCACTGCAATGTAACCCCTTTCCTCAACAAAGATGGAAAAAAGAATACACTCGCCGTACGTTTGGAAAACCGTCCACAATCTTCACGCTGGTATCCGGGAGCTGGTTTATACCGTAATGTACATCTGATTATAACAGACAAAATTCATGTACCCGTATGGGGAACACAAATCACAACGCCTCATGTCGACAAGGACTTTGCATCCATACGCCTTCAAACGAAAATTGAGAATGCAGGCGAGAAAACACAACTCCGTATCGAAACGGAGATTCTTTCTCCTGATGGAAAAGTCGTTACCCGCAAAGAAAATACAAGCCGCATCAATCATGGACAGCCATTCGAACAGAATTTTATTGTAAATGCGCCTGAACTTTGGTCACCGGAGAATCCGTCACTCTACAAAGCCGTTTCCAGGATTTACGCAGACAATAAGCTGGTAGATACTTACACTACACGTTTCGGTATCCGTAGCATTGAATATATTGCCGACAAAGGATTCTACCTGAACGGAAAGCATCGTAAGTTTCAAGGAGTATGCAATCACCATGATTTAGGTCCGTTGGGTGCTGCTATTAATGTAGCCGCTCTCCGGCATCAGCTTACACTATTAAAAGATATGGGATGTGACGCCATCCGTACCTCTCACAATATGCCGACTCCCGAACTTGTAGCTTTATGTGACGAAATGGGATTTATGATGATGATTGAACCATTTGATGAATGGGATATCGCCAAATGTGAAAACGGTTATCACCGTTATTTCAATGAATGGGCAGAACGTGATATGGTGAATATGCTTCATAATTACCGGAACAATCCGTGTGTAGTAATGTGGAGTATCGGAAATGAAGTACCGACCCAATGCAGTCCTGTCGGTTATAAAGTAGCCAAGTTCCTGCAAGATATTTGCCATCGTGAAGACCCTACCCGTCCCGTTACCTGCGGAATGGACCAAGTGACTTGCGTGCTTGCCAACGGATTTGCCGCTATGATCGACATTCCGGGACTTAACTATCGGGCTCATCGCTATAAAGAGGCATACGACCAACTCCCACAAAATCTGATTTTAGGAAGTGAAACTGCTTCTACCGTCAGCTCACGCGGAGTATACAAATTCCCTGTGGAAGATAAAAAAAGTGCCACTTACGACGACCACCAATGCTCTTCATACGATGTGGAAGCCTGTTCCTGGTCAAATATTCCGGACGAAGACTTTGCGCTAGCTGACGACAACCATTGGACAATCGGACAATTCGTATGGACAGGATTTGATTATCTGGGTGAACCATCGCCATACGATACAAACGCATGGCCTAATCACAGTTCAATGTTCGGCATCATCGACCTTGCCAGTATCCCTAAAGACCGTTACTATCTTTATCGCAGTGTATGGAACAAAAATGCGGAAACATTACATGTCCTGCCGCACTGGACATGGCCGGGACGTGAAGGGAAGGTTACTCCCGTATTTGTATACACCAACCATCCTACGGCCGAACTGTTTATTAACGGTAAAAGTTACGGCAAACAAAGTAAAAACAACAGCTCGCTTAAAAACCGTTACCGCCTAATGTGGATGGATGCTGTATATGAACCGGGCGAGATAAAAGTAGTGGCCTACAATAAAGATGGAAAAGCAGTAGCTGAAAAAATTGTCCGCACTGCCGGAAAGCCTCATCATATCGAACTGGTGAGCAACCGCAACGAACTGACAGCAGACGGAAAAGACTTAGCCTATATCACCGTCAAAGTGGTAGATAAGGATGGAAATCTATGTCCCGCTGACAGCCGACAGATAAACTTCTCCGTAAAAGGGGCAGGCAAGTATCGTGCCGCTGCTAATGGCGACCCGACAAATCTGGAGCAGTTCCATCTTCCGAAAATGCATGCCTTCAACGGAATGCTGACAGCCATAGTACAATCCGGTGAAACAGCCGGAGAAATCGTACTCACAGCGAAAGCAAGCGGAGTGAAAGCTGGAAATATTCGTATCCAAACGAAATAACACATTTCAAAAACAAACAATATCTTAATCTGCCACCGGATTGCACTTCTATCGAAAGTCGTCCGGTGGCTTTTATATATAAATACAGGCAAGGCCTTTTCTTTTGCAAGAAAAGGAGCTTATAAATGCAAGTTAATATTTATCTTTGCATCAGAAAAAATTACGGATATGTCATATAGGACTTCTTTCCTCCTCTTAATAGGTCTTATGCCTATATTCTGTTCATGCCACGACAATAACAGGTTTGAATGGAAGGTTGCTCAGAAACACATGGAAGTGTCTCTGAATAAAGAGTCCGACTCACTTTATGTTATCCAGCTGGACACGGATCGCCCCAGTCATTCCACCTGGAAATTGCCCTACCCTATCTATCAATTTGATTATGGAGATATTACAGGAAACGGAGTTCCCGAAATCATTGTCGGAGTTATCAAACCGACAAGATTTGATCCCAAACCGGACAAACGGTTATTTATCTACCGGATTGCAGATGAAACTTATATCCGTCCGCTTTGGTTAGGGTCAAGGGTAGCACAACCATTGGAAAACTTCAGAATAATCCGTGAAGAGACTCCCACACGGATACGGACTCTAGAACGGGAACGCAGTGGGAATTTTCTAGTCGCAGAATACATCTGGAGAGGATTTGGTCTGGATTTCAAGCGATACTTAAAACGGGAAGTTAAAAAACAGGAAGCTATACATATCCTCAAACATTAGCTACTATCATCATACTATATAACGTAATTAATTGAATGGAAATAAACATGAAACGACTATTATTATTCACCTGTATACTATTGTTCATTCTCTGCGGATGCAAGAATAAAAATAAAAACAAAAACAACCAAATCATGCCCGCTGTATCTGCACAAACAGATACGATTACCAATCCCGTTTCCTCGCTGTTGACTGATACGGTACTACCTCAGTCCATTGATTTAAAGCAGGATATCAGCTATCTTTCTTTTCAGGAACTACGGTTATTACGCAGTTATCCGTATGCCATACATGGCTATCATTTTATGGAAGCGGATATCAATGCTTTTTTCTCAGCCAATACCAAATGGTACAACAACTTAGTCAATGATATATATTGGGACGCAGAAGAAGGAAAAGGTAAGTTTGCAGAAAGCTATGAAGAGGTCAACCTGACACCTGAAGAAAAAGCCTTTGTCGACCGTATTGATGCACGTATGACAGAACTACGCCAACATCAATTCATACAACGGGATTCCTATTACCTGGGAAATACAAATAACATCGTCAACTTGTTCCAATTTAAGGATATAGACAAAGAAATATTGGAGAAACTACAACAGAACAACTTTGTCGTCACAAAAGGAAATAACCTGCAACTCTTTCATGCCTACGAAGAAAACGACTACCGCCAAGTACCTAATTTTATTACTACCGACCTGTATCTGCAAGCATTCCACATGTATTTCTCTTATATCCTAAAGAGTCTGGAAAAGCAACATATCATTCCTACACTCGAAATGCTATGCCGTTCTTTCAATGCAACCTGCATCAAGCTGGCCGAACAAACGGAGGACGAATCCCTGAAAGATATGGCTGAACACGCAGCAACCTTCTATGCCATCCCTTATTATCTGCTGACCAATAAGACGCTTACCATTCCCTCCAAATATGAAACAGAATATCAGGAAGAAATAGAGCACATAAATAAACAGGAAGATAACTTTTCTGACTTTCTTTCATACAAAGATGCATATTTCCCGTATAGCCTTTTCAAGCCTCGTGGACATTACACGCGAGAACCGCAATTACAAGCATATTTCAAAGCAATGATGTGGCTGCAAACTGCCTGCTTTTGCAGGGAGCAACAGGAACAATTGAAACGTTCCATTTTTCAGGCTGCCGTACTTTGTACTTACAAAAGTATAGACCAGACACCACTGATAGAGTTATATCAACATATCTATACCCCACTCACATTCCTAATGGGGGAAGCTGACAACCTATCCATCTTTGATATCGCCCGAATTTTGGAAAAGAATAATGCCATACATATTGAAGACGCACTGACAGCCGGACAAATAGAGAAAGTGAATCAGGCTCTTATTGAATTGGCAAAACATAAAAACAACATAAAGCCTCAGATAGAAATCACTTGCCGGGATAAAATAAACTTTATGCCACAACGGTATCTATCTGACAATGAAGTAATTCAAAAGTTAGTTGATGTCAATCCCAATAGTCAACGAGCCTACCCGAAAGGTTTGGATGTATTCGCGGCCTTTGGCACAGGTACTGCTGAAAGTTTGTTGATTGACTTTTATAAAGAGCCTAATAACTGGAGCGAATATTCCAAAGAATTACAACAACTAAAGGATAAATTCAAAACAAGTAAATCCACACAACTCTCTGTCTACGAACTATGGATGAAGAGTTTGCTCACCATGCAACAAACGGACAAAAATAATCCGGGATTCATGCAAACCCCTGAATGGGGATACAAGAATCTGAATACTGCTTTGGCTTCTTGGGCAGAGTTAAAACACGATGCCATACTTTATGGAGAACAGCCAATGGCTGCTGAATGTGGAGGTGCCGGACCCCCCGATCCAATCGTTGTAGGATATGTAGAACCTAATCTACCTTTCTGGAGGAAAATGGAGAACATTCTCCAAGCCACCCGACTAATCCTGCAACAGAACGATTGTATGACCGATGACCTGAAAGGAAAAACCGATCAATTGAATGACTACGTCACCTTCCTTATTCAAGTAACAGAAAAAGAACTGAGAGGAGAGAAACTGACAGAACCGGAATACCGGACACTGGAATATATGGGTAGCAGTATTGAGTATTTCACTTTATCTGTGGTTGACCCAGATTTGCATCTGGATGATTGGTCATTAGTACAAGGTCCGGACAAGTCGATAGCCATAGTAGCCGATATTTATACCCGCAATATAAGGGGTTGTAACAAGAATGGAATACTACATGTAGCGACAGGAAATGCCAACAATATTTATGTCGTAGTAGAAATAGAAGGCAATCTCTACTTGACTCGTGGGGCGACCTTCAGCTATTACGAGTTTGTCCAACCACTAGGCACAAGGCTTACCGATGAAGAATGGCAAAAAATGCTGGAAGAAAAGAAAGCACCCGCCGTACCGGAGTGGATGAAGAGTATCCTGATAGAGAAGGAGCCTCATGTAGATGAAAGAGTTTTTTATAGTTCCGGTTGTTAATGAACTTTTATCAGATAAGCCGAATCACAGCTGGCATTGGAATCATATTCCTAATGCTGGCTGCCTGTCAACAGCCTTCAGAAGAATGTCTGTCTATCGCTTTCACAGGAGACGTCCTTTTGGACAGGGGAGTACGTCAACAAATCCGGAAAAAAGGTGTCGAACACTTATTTGAATCAGTCACACCACTGTTCCACTCCGTAGATGCAACAGTTATCAATCTAGAGTGCCCTATTACCTCCGTTCGTTCACCACTGCACAAGAAATATATCTTCCGCGCTGAACCAATATGGACAACAGCTCTATCCCAAGCCGGTATTACTCACGCTGCTATGGCAAATAATCATACAATAGATCAAGGACGAAACGGATTGACAGACACCAATCAGTATCTCTTATCCTCCGGAATTACTCCGGTAGGCTACGGAGATACTTCCCCACAAAGTTGCCGACCTGTTCTTATTAAGAAAGGAAAGATAGAAGTGGCACTTTATAACTCCGTTGCACTTCCTTTGGAAAACTGGGTATATCTGGAAAACAGTCCCGGTATCTGTCAGCAGCCGATAGAGGAACTGAAAGAAGAAATCACAAACTTCAAACGGCAGAATCCCCAAAGTTACATAGTCGTTATTCTTCATTGGGGAGTAGAATATCAGCCCCTCCCTACCCTTGTCCAAAGAAAAGGTGCACACTCGCTCATTCGCGCCGGAGCGGATGCAATCATCGGACACCATCCTCACATCATTCAAAAAGAGGAATATTACGATGGCAAACCAATCTTTTACAGTTTGGGGAATTTCGTATTCGACCAGCACAAACCGGAAACTACGCAAAGTTTAATTGTACAACTAAACTTTACAACCACAGAATGCAATGTCCAACTTCATCCTGTGGTTATTAATCATTGCAAACCGGAACTCCAATAGCCGATTTCACATAAAGCAATTATCAGATAGCTTTCCAGAAAGCCTGGAAATCACGGTATTTACCGTAACAAACCAATTCGTCCCCCTCATTTACTTTCTCATCCTCCGGCAAATTGTTTTTCACATGAAGCTCTGTCAGGGAGATCCCCAAACAATTGGTTATTTTATCCGCACGTTTCAGCCCGATAAGTTTTAAATGAAACTCTCCATCCAGATTCAGTTCATTCACAAAATATCCCACAAACTTCTTCGGTACGGTAAACTTCACTACATAATATTCCGAGTCAATACGGAAGCCCTCCATATTTGTCCCGAAGTCAAGTAATTGCACCAAGTTACGTGCAGCATCTTCTTCCGGAGTCAGAATCTTCTCCAAGTTGAAAGCCTCCAATACCGCCTTATGCACGCCGTCAATTGCACGGGCATAAATACGGGCTACTTTCTTCTGTTTCAGCAGGGCCACTACCCGCACAGACGCACCGAAGTTTTCGCCAATCGCCACAATCACCACATCCACACTATTCAGCGGAAGTACCGACAAAGATTGTTCGTCCGTCGCGTCAATTACAAAAGCAGTAGCCACCTTATCTTTGATTGCGTCCACACGGCTTTCGCTGATATCCGCACCAATAATTTCATGTCCCAATGCAGACAACTCTTCTGCCAACACATGACCATAATTCCCTAAACCAATAATAATATACTTCATATCTTTAGTTTATGATGATGTTATCACTCGGATAACGGTATTTTGTATTCTTTTTCTGTTTCACAATTCCAAGCATTAATGTGATCAAGCCCACGCGACCGATAAACATCAATAACGCTACCAATAATTTGCTTGCATCACACAAACTCGGAGTCAGATTCAAGCTGGAGCCTACCGTGCTAAGCGCCGAAACACATTCGAACGTCAATGCCATCAACGATGCTTGCGGTTCGAGCATACTCAAGATAAAAATAAAAAGAAATAGTACACTCAATGACATAACCACTGTCGCATTGGAACGCCGGATAGAATCATGAGACAACTCCCTACCAAACACCTCGACACGCTCCGTACCGCGCAACACAGCTACGAGATTGAGAACGACTACCGCAAAGGCATTCACTTTGACACCACCGGCAGTAGACTGCGCCCCACCTCCAATCCACATCAACACCAGATAAACCAACAACGTCTGTACACTCAGAGAGGCCAAATCGACACTGCTGAAACCGGCGGTTCGCGGACAAGTGGCATTAAAGAATGCCTGCGTCCATTTATCCGCAACAGGCATCCCCGCAAACGAAGCATTCCATTCGAAAGCGGCAATCGCCAATGTACCGATTACCAAAAGCAGCAAAGTCATTATCAACACAATCTTCGTATTCAAATTATAAAGATGATGCACCTTGTGCCTTTCCAACTTACGGGTACGGATAAACCTCCAGAAATGACGCAGATGATATAGAACGATATCCTTGAAGTTAACCAAAATAGGGAAACCGATCCCACCCAGAATAATCAAAAAGGAAACAGAGACAAACAACCAGTTATGATTAGTCATCACCATCGGATTCCCCAAATTGCCGGAAAGCGTAGAGAACCCGGCATTACAGAAAGCCGAAATGGAATGAAAAGCAGCAAAAGCCAGTTCCTCATCCAGATTCATCCCCAACGTACCATGAATACTGAACCAGATAGAGACCATGCCGATTCCTTCAATCACCAATGTAAAGCCCAATATATATAATAAGGTAGACAACAAAGAACCCAATGAATTGGAACTGACCATATCCCGGACAACCAACTGATTATAAAGAGAGGTATTTCCCATAAAGAACATCGCAAAGAAACTCGTTAATGTCATCACTCCCAAACCACCGATTTGAATCAGCAAGATTATGACAACGAGCCCTCCTGTCGTAAATGTAGTCGATACATCCACCGGTACTAGCCCCGTCACACACACCGCACTCGTAGCCGTAAACAGCGAATCGACCCAAGTAATGCCATTCACCGTACACTTTGGCAACATCAATAATCCCGTGCCAATAAGAATAATAGCCAGAAAACTGACTGCCAATATCAAAGACGGGTTGGTACGCCGTCCCAACAGACGTACCAATCCGTTTGACAGATTCAATAAAGAAAAGACCAGCAATAATATCAAATGGTAAAATTTGCCATCCAAAAACTCCCAGAACTGCAAGATAGCTCCTTCCTCCTCCGGACGATGGAAAATGACAGGTATCAAAGTCAGGTACAACAACCCGCTCAATATCCAGGCCAATTTCCGATATTGCTTTTTAGTGCTCCTATATTCAAGCGAAATATGCAACGTTACATCAATCAGAAAGATGATCCATACAGCCTTATACAGAACTTGTATTTTCGCAATTTCATCTACCGACAACGGAAAGCCGTGTTCATAAATCACTCCGACAATTAGCGCAAGAGACGCTAAATAAGTTAAAGCCTCCACTAAGCCCAGTATAATTCGTATATAAGGTTTTAGCAGTTTGTTCTGATATAACAGGAATTTATGATAAATCTTCATATCATATTTTTTATAACGTCGTGCAAACTTAACTAAAATAACAATCGAAACCGATTCTTTGTTGACAAATTTATCTGAATATTAAAAATTTTGCCTACTTTTGGCAGCAGATAATTAAAAACCACAATATTATGAGTGACAAAAGAAAACGGTATATCCTACCGGAAGAAGAAATTCCACATTACTGGTACAACATTCAGGCTGATATGGTAAACAAGCCAATGCCACCGTTGCACCCGAAAACTAAACAACCACTGAAAGCAGAAGATCTCTATCCTATCTTTGCGGAAGAGTTATGCCGACAGGAATTGAATCAGACCGACGCTTGGATTGAAATACCGGAGGAAGTACGCGAAATGTACAAATATTACCGCAGCACACCGTTAGTCCGTGCATACGGATTGGAAAAAGCACTCGGTACTCCGGCTCATATCTATTTCAAAAACGAAAGTGTAAGTCCCATCGGTTCTCATAAATTGAATTCCGCATTGGCACAGGCATACTATTGCAAGCAGGAAGGCGTAACCAATATCACTACCGAAACAGGTGCCGGACAATGGGGAGCAGCTCTTTCTTACGCGGCAAAAGTATTCGGTTTGGAAGCAGCCGTTTATCAAGTAAAGATCAGTTATGAGCAAAAGCCCTACCGTCGTAGCATCATGCAAACGTTTGGAGCACAGGTTACTCCTTCTCCATCCATGTCTACCCGTGCCGGTAAAGATATTCTGACCGCTCACCCCAACTATCAAGGTTCATTAGGAACAGCTATTTCCGAAGCTATCGAATTGGCACAAATGACTCCCAACTGTAAGTACACGCTTGGGTCGGTACTTAGTCACGTCACCCTTCACCAGACAATCATCGGTCTGGAAGCCGAAAAACAAATGGAGATGGCAGGTGAATACCCGGATGTCGTGATCGGATGTTTCGGAGGAGGTTCCAACTTTGGCGGTATTTCTTTCCCGTTCATGCGTCATAACATACTGGAAGGAAAGAAAACCCGCTTTGTGGCAGCCGAACCCGCTTCATGCCCTAAACTGACACGTGGTAAATTCCAATACGACTTCGGTGACGAAGCCGGATATACTCCGCTCCTTCCGATGTTTACATTAGGGCATAATTTCGCTCCGGCACATATCCATGCCGGTGGTCTTCGTTATCATGGCGCAGGTGTAATTGTGTCACAATTGCTCAAAGACAAATTGATGGAAGCGGTAGATATCCAACAGCTGGAATCATTCGAAGCCGGCTGCCTGTTCGCACAAGCAGAAGGTATCATTCCGGCTCCCGAATCCTGCCACGCCATTGCAGCTGCTATTCGTGAAGCCAACCAATGTAAGGAAACAGGAGAAGAGAAAGTTATCCTGTTCAACCTTTCCGGACACGGACTGATCGATATGGCTTCATACGACAAGTATCTGGCAGGTGATTTGGTCAACTATTCTTTGACGGATGAAGATATCCAGAAAAATCTAGATGAGATCGGAAATCTAGAAAAGTAATCTTTCTCATTTCCAGAGCAAATAATAGTGAAAACCCGGTCAGTAATTGCACCGGGTTTTTCTGTTTTTATGTTAAATCAGTTTAAATACATCCTATTCTTTCTATTTTCGTTCAACGCAGGGAATATTTCAAGCCGATTAATTTCCTATTCTTAAATAAAGCCGTACTTTTGTTGAAGCATTCAATCAAACAATATTTTTATGACACGCTACTTAAAAAACATGGAAAAAGAAATTATCATTGACAATCAGCTAGATGAAGTTACAAGAATCGCCCAATTTATAGAAGAATTAGGAATGTCATTGCACTTGCCGGCAAGTATCACTATGAGTATCAACCTCGCTATCGAAGAAGCTGTAACCAATATCATCCGCTATGGTTATCCGCCCAATAAAGAGAGTGAAATCATATTACGGACTTCCGTAGCTCCCGGTATGCTGACTACCCGGATCATTGATGACGGCATTTCATTCGACCCGACAGAAAAAGAAGCAACCACCAGCACACAATCACTTGACCAACATCTGACACAAGGACTGGGACTCTTTTTAATCCGGCGTACCATGGACAAAGTAGAGTATCATTCAACTAATAATCACAATGAGCTGATTCTGACTAAAAACATTGATATGAATTTCGAGCCGGAAGCCACTTTAAAAACAAACATATGCAAAATAGAGGAAGTGACCATATTGACTGTCGAAGGACGACTCGACACAGCTAATTCAAATACATTCAACACAATCATACAACCTCTCTTAAATATGGAAAACCCCGATATCATTGTCAACTGTGAAGCCCTGTCATTCATCAGCAGTTCCGGTTTGCGAAGCATGATTACATTACAAAAAAGCGTGACACAGCACAATGGCCAACTTGTGCTGGAAGCAATGAAACCCGAAATCCGCAAGATATTTGATATGACAGGATGTTCCAATCTTTTTACCATACGCTAACCGCATAGGTATGAGAGCCATCCACATCCTTATTGGTATCCTGTTATCCGCATGGCTGATGACAGATACAGCGAACGCACAGTCCATAACTTTGATACCAAAGTGGACAGCTCAAGCACAATTTGCAGGTTATTATGTAGCCGAAAAAATGGGTTTCTACAAAGAAGAAGGACTCGATGTACATATCAAGCACCCGTCCCATTCCGAAAACTCATTTCTCTACCTTAAAGAAGATGCGCCACAAGCGGTTATCACTAACCTATCACAAGCTTTGATAGCGTATCAGAAAGGCAACCGAACTGTGAATATCATGCAAACATCACAAGAAAACAGCCTGATATTAGTCAGTCATTCACCATTGAAAGGGATTTCATCCTTGCAACACAAAGATATTGCCGTATGGAATCATCTCAGCCAGGAACTACTAGATCAGGTTGCAAACAAATATCTACTTCACGTAAACTGGATACGCTTTAACAATGGTATCAATCTCTTTCTCTCAAATGCAGTAGATATCTGTATGGTAGGAAGTTATAACGAATTCCCGCAACTTACGGAATGCGGGATGGAGATAGACTCCACACATATAATGCGTTTTGCCGATTATGGATACAATCTGCCCGAGGACGGGCTTTATGTCACCGAGAAGTATTATCAGGAACATCCGGAAACGGTGCAAAAGTTAGTCCGCGCTTGCATTCGCGGATGGAACTGGACTTACGAGCACCGTGAAGAAGCGCTCGATATCGTAATGGAACAAGTTCGTCATTACAATATAGGAACCAACCGCTATCACCAGCGTAAAATGCTGGATGAAATACTACGGTTGCAAACTGATAAAAACGGCCGGCGTCCCTATCGGTTGAGCCGTGAGGGATTCGACACGGCAATGGATATTTTATTGCCGGAGAATACCGGAGAAACAAATACCCTTCAATATGAGAACTTTGTAAAATAACCGCACTATTACATGACACACACATACTCCCGTTCTTTTGCAACCCGGCTCAGTATCTACATACTGTCGTTCACGCTGATTGTCTTTGCCACAATCATGGGATTGTTCTATAAATACAGCCATGAGAAAGTGACGAATTACGCCATTGAACGTACCCATGGACTATTAAGCAATATCGCAACTGAAATCACCAATCAATTGGGTTCTGTAGAGACTACCATCAACCAGTCCGTCTGGATATTGGAGGAAAACATACATCAACCGGACTCCTTACATTATATCATTACTTCCATCATTAAAAATAATCCCCTCATTGTAGGAAGCGGCATAGCTTTCGTACCGGATTATTATAAAGAAAAGGGGAAATATTTCATGCCCTATGTCTCATTCAGCAGTAATAAGATTACCTATCAGATATTAGGTAGCCCAAATTATGATTATCCATGCATGGATTGGTATCTCATCCCCAAAATGCTGAAGCAGGATTATTGGAGTGAGCCCTATTATGATGACGGAGGAGGGAACATCATTATGAGTACTTATTCCAAACCTTTATATAACAATCAAGGTGAATTGTACGCCATCTTTATCGCCAGCATATCCCTTTCACAGTTTACCGACAACATAAGTCTGATGAAGCCCTATCCTACCAGCTACACCTACTTACTTAGCCGCAACGGAAGTTTCCTGACTCATGAAGACAGAAGTAAGATTCTGAATGAAACCGTATTCGCTGAATCATTTGCAACGGATAATCGGGCACAGGAACAAATTGGACACGATATGTTGGCAGGACAAACCGGAACAATGCGGTTCAACAATTTAGGAACGGATTCATATGCTTTCTATACCGCTATCCCGGAGACCGGATGGTCTGTATGTACAGTCTGTCCGAGCCGGATTATCCTTCAGGAGCTGGATAGCACTTCCCGAAAAATCATTTATACTTTCCTGATCGGCATACTAATACTGTTCATAATTGTATATAGTATTATCCGACGACTGGTACGCCCATTGGAACAGTTCTCCCAATCGGCCCGTGAAATTGCCACCGGAAGATTTGATGTAACTTTACCACAGGTCTATTCCAAGGATGAAATCAAGGATTTGCACGATTCTCTGGCTTATATGCAAAAATCCCTGTCTGCTTACGTAAGTGAATTAAAAGAAACGACAGCCCACAAAGAACGGATCGAAAGTGAGCTTTCCATAGCCAGAGAAATACAGATGGGAATGATACCCAAGATCTTCCCGCCTTACCCCGACCGTAACGACGTGGACTTACATGCTATCTTACATCCCGCCAAAGAAGTGGGAGGCGACCTTTATGACTTCTATATGGATGGCAACCGACTCTACTTTCTGATAGGAGATGTATCGGGAAAAGGCGTGCCGGCTTCCCTATTCATGGCTATCACCCGTAGCCTATTCCGCACCCTGTCCCATCAAGTAGATTCACCGGCCAAAATCGTCACAGAGATGAACAACTCAATCTCTAACAGTAACGAATCCAATATGTTTGTGACACTAATTGTCGGAATTCTTGACTTATCAACAGGCAAAATGAAAATCTGCAATGCCGGTCATAATCCTCCCATACTCATACATCCGGACAAGCACGTATCATTCTTGGAGTTTCCGACTCAGATATTCGTAGGAGTCATTGATAGCTCTACATATACGGACACAGAAATTACCTTAGAAAAAGGAAGCAAGTTATTCCTTTATACAGATGGAGTTACAGAAGCTGAGAATGCGGAGAAGGAGCTTTATGGTGATGAAAAATTACAGAAACTTTTATCTGATAATGCCTTTTCGGATGTGCGCACTATCGTCGATGTCATTGTCACCTCCATCGCAGACCATGTGCAAGAAGCTGAAGCCAGTGATGACCTGACTATCTTACTCATTCAATACGAACCCGAATATAAAATCATTAACTAATACATCATTATGGAAAAAGAAATAACAATCTCGAACAATCTAAACGAAATTACTGTTTTAGCCAATTTTATAGAAGAAGTAGGTGAAGAACTTTCTCTGTCCGTAGAAACAACCATGAATATCAATCTGGCTCTAGAAGAAGCTGTTGCCAATATCATCATGTATGCCTATCCTCCACAAGAGCAGCATGCCATTTTGTTAAAAGTAACAGCTACCGAAAAACAACTGATATTCCTTCTGACGGACAAAGGAGCTTCTTTCGACCCCACACAAGTGGAAGATGTGGATATTACACTTCCTATTGAAGAACGTCCTATCGGGGGATTGGGTATTTTCCTGATTCGAAGCATTATGAATGAAATATCCTACCAACGCATCGATAACGAAAATCGACTAATAATGAAGAAAGATATTTAACATTATCCGGAAAAGGTTGCATTGTTTTCCGGATAAAACGATGGGGCATATTAAAGATTTTATTATCTTTGATGCCATTATTAATCTTATGACCTAATAATGAGCAACCTTAAAAATATAGTCATTTGCCTGCTATTTCTGTATTTAGGTACCCATTCCGCTTTTTCGGAAATTCCGGAACCTATCAACTTTTCTTATATCTCTATCAATGAAGGATTGTCACAAAGCACTGTATTCGCCATTGATCAGGACAAACGGGGCAATATGTGGTTTGCCACTTATGATGGGGTAAACAAATATGATGGATACGCATTCACAGTTTACCAACACAATGAAAATGATCCTAACAGCATTGCCAATGACATTTCAAGAATTGTCAAGACCGATAGTCAGGGACGGGTTTGGATAGGAACACGAGACGGTCTATCTTATTATGATGAAGAAAAAGACCAATTCAAGAACTTTTTCTATGAAAAAAAAGGCAAACGGCAACAGGTCAACGGCATCGCAGAAATCTCTCCTGAGCAATTGTTGGTAAGCACACAGGAAGGTCTGATCATGTTCGACAGCAAAGAATCCAAGTTTGTAGAAGATGCTTTCAGCACTGCCATGCACAAAATCATAGCTTCCGCTCTTTACCGGCATGGCGACATAATCTATATCGGTACGATGGAAGACGGGCTTTACAGTTATTCCGTCACTCAAAAAAATCTGGAGAAAATGACTCCTATATTGGATACCAAGCGGATTCAGGCTATTTTACAGCAATCTCCCACCCGAATATGGATAGCTACCGAAGGGGCAGGCTTATTATTGCTCAATCCGAAAACTAAAGAACTAAAGACATACCTCCATTCCTCCTCCGATCCGAAAAGTATAAGTTCCAATTACATACGTTCTCTGGCATTGGATTCACAAAATCGTCTATGGATAGGAACTTTCAATGATTTGAATATTTATCACGAAGCCAGTGACTCGTTCGTCTCATATAGCAGCAGTCCGGTAGAAAGCGGTAGCCTTTCGCAACGTTCCGTCCGAAGTATTTTTATGGATTCACAGGGAGGAATGTGGCTTGGCACCTACTTTGGCGGTCTCAACTATTACCATCCCATCCGAAACCGATTCAAGAATATACAGCGCATCCCATATAAGAACTCGTTGAGTGACAATGTAGTAAGCTGTATTGTAGAAGACAAGGACAAGAATCTGTGGATAGGAACCAATGACGGCGGATTGAATCTATACAACACCAAGACACAACATTTCACCCATTACGCCTTGCAAGAAAACGAGCGTGAAATCGGTATCGGTTCCAACAATATCAAAGCTGTATATGTGGATGAAGAAAAATCATTGGTATATATAGGTACACACGCCGGAGGATTGAACGTCCTCCACCGTAACAGTGGACGGATGGAAAGTTTCAATCAGCTGAACAGTGAGCTTGTCAATGAGAATGTATATGCCATCCTTCCCGACAAAGACGGTAATCTCTTATTGGGAACACTCAGCGCTTTAGTCCGTTTCAATCCGAAAGAACGCAGTTTTACAACCATAGAAAAAGAGAAAGACGGCACGCCTTTCACTCCTCAACGAATCACAATCTTATTCAGGGATTCCCACAAACGACTTTGGATTGGCGGCGAAGAGGGTATATCAGTCTTTCAACAGGAAGGACCGGAAATACAAGAAGTTACGATACTACCTGAATCATCAGTTACAAAGTTATTTACCAATTGCATTTACGAGGCTTCCAATGGTATTATTTGGATAGGCACACGTGAAGGAGTCTATTGCTTTAATGAGGAAGAAAAAACAATCAAACGATACACTACAATTAATGGACTGCCCAATAATGTGGTCTACGGCATACTGGAAGATACTTTCGGACGACTTTGGCTGAGTACCAATCGTGGTATTTCCTGTTTCAATCCGGAAACAGAAAAGTTCCGTAACTTTACAGAATCGGATGGATTACAAAGTAATCAATTCAACTCTTCCTCCTACTGCCGCACTGCCAACGGGCAAATGTACTTTGGTGGTATCAATGGTATCACTACTTTCCGTCCGGAATTGTTGCTGGACAATCCATACACTCCACCGGTAGTAATAACCAAGCTACAGCTATTTAATAAAACGGTCCGCCCGGACGATGAAACAGGCATATTGACTAAAAACATCAGTGAAACTGAAAGTATCACACTGAAATCCTGGCAAACAGCTTTCACCATTGAGTTCGTTGTATCCAATTATATTTCAGGACAACACAATACTTTCGCTTACAAGCTGGAAGGATACGATAAAGAATGGTATTATCTGACAGACAAACGTAGTGTTTCCTACTCTAATCTGCCACAAGGGACTTATCATTTCATGGTAAAAGCCGCCAATAGTGACGGTAAATGGAACACTATCCCAACTGTACTCGAGATTATCGTACTTCCGATATGGTATAAAACATGGTGGGCTATCCTTCTTTTTCTAGCCACTTTTATCGGCTTCATCACTTTCGTTTTCCGTTTCTTCTGGATGCGCAAAAGCATGGAAGCTGAACTGGAAATAGAACGCAGGGACAAAGAACATCAGGAGGAAATCAACCAGATGAAAATGCGTTTCTTCATCAATATCTCCCATGAACTTCGTACCCCATTGACTCTTATCCTGGCTCCTCTGCAGGATATCATCAATAAGATAAGCGATCGTTGGACACGAAACCAATTAGAATATATCCAACGAAACGCTAATCGTCTGCTACACCTTGTCAATCAGTTGATGGATTATCGCCGTGCCGAACTCGGAGTATTCGAATTGAAAGCCAAGAAAGCGAACGCTTACCAACTGATACAAGAAAATTTTTTGTTTTATGATAAACTGGCACGCCACAAAAAGATAACTTATACTCTCCACTCCGATCTGGAAGATAAAGAGGTACTTTTTGATCCTAATTATCTGGAATTGATAGTAAACAACCTGCTTTCGAATGCTTTCAAATATACAGAAAGCGGCCAAAGCATTACTGTCACGTTGAAGGAAGAAAATAATTATCTGGTGTTGCAAGTCAGTGATACCGGTATAGGTATTCCTATCAATAAACAAGGAAAAATATTCGAGCGTTTCTACCAGATCGAAAGTGAATATGTAGGAAGTGGTATCGGACTTTCATTGATACAACGTCTGGTCGAACTACATCACGGGCATATCGAACTGGATAGCGAAGAAGGAAAAGGAAGTACGTTCTCCGTCTATCTGCCACAGGATATAAGTATCTACAAGCCCTCCGAACTGGCTGCTAACGGCAAGAAGAGCGAGGAGGAACAGGTATATTCCACCAATTCCAAAGAAATGTATTTCATCGACACGGAAAAGGTGGAGAATGAAGCTATAGAATCCGGTGACAAAAAGCGAGGAACCATTCTCATCGTAGAAGACAACAATGAAATCCGGCACTATCTAAGTAGCGGGCTTGCCGAACTGTTCAATATATTAGAGGCAGGAAATGGTGAAGAAGCATTGGAAAAGCTGAAAGGAAATGAGGTAGATATTATCGTGACTGATGTGATGATGCCTGTTATGGATGGTATCAAGTTATGCAAAAATGTGAAACAGAACATTCCGACCTGTCACATTCCGGTAATTATGTTATCAGCCAAAAGCGAAATAAAAGACCAGATGGAAGGTCTGCAAATGGGTGCGGACGACTACATCCCCAAACCTTTCTCTCTTTCGATCCTGACCACAAAGATACAAAATATGATGCGTACACGCAGACGTATGCTCGAACGGTATTCCAAGTCTTTGGAAGTAGAACCCGAAAAGATCACGTTTAATGCCATGGACGAGGCTTTGCTTAAACGTGCCGTAAGTATTGTAGAAAAGAATATGGACAATATCGAGTTCTCCACCGATGAGTTTGCCAGAGAAATGAACATGAGCCGCTCCAACTTGCACTTGAAACTGAAAGCGATTACCGGTGAATCCACGATCGACTTTATACGTAAGATTCGTTTCAACGAAGCTGCCAAACTATTGAAAGACGGACGTTATACCGTAGCGGAAGTCAGTACAATGGTGGGATTCAATACCCCGTCTTACTTTGCTACAAGTTTCAAGAAATATTTTGGATACCTGCCGACAGAATATATTAAGAGGACAAAAGGATAAGTCCAAATCCAAAAATATGATGCTTTTTACGGATTTCATTCCATAAAAATCATAATATTTTTGGATTTAAAGAAAAAATGCTCGAAAAAAGAAAATTATCATCATTGATGAAGCACAACGTATCGAAAATATAGGATTACGCTTAAAACTAATCACCGACCAAATAAATGGAATACAATTGATTGCCACAGGAAGTTCCTCGTTCGACTTAGCCAATAAAGTAAATGAGCCTCTTACCGGAAGAAAATGGGAATATAAAATGTACCCTCTTTCTTTTCAAGAAATGGTCAATCATCATGGTTTACTGGATGAAAAACGTCTGTTACCACACCGCTTGGTTTTTGGCTATTATCCGGATGTAGTTACACATCCCGGTTCGGAAAGTGAAATTCTGAAGTTACTATCAGACAGCTACCTATATAAAGATATTTTAGATTGGGAACACATCAAAAAGGCAGACAAGATTGTAAAACTCCTTCAAGCACTGGCTTTTCAAATAGGCTCTGAAGTCTCTTATAATGAATTAGGACAATTATGTGATCTTGATCCGAAAACAGTAGAACGCTATGTTATATTGCTCGAACAATCATATATAATCTTCCGTTTAGGTTCATTCAGCCGTAATCTCAGAAATGAACTAAAAAGCAGCCGAAAAATATATTTCTATGATAATGGAATACGTAACGCTGTAATCGCCAACTTTTCGTTAGCGGAAACCCGTTCAGATATAGGAGCTTTATTTGAGAATTTCCTTGTTTCAGAACGAATCAAATATCTTCAATACCACCATTTATGGCATAACACATGGTTTTGGCGTACAACTGCCATGCAGGAAATAGACTTGATAGAAGAAGGAGATGGAAAGTTAATGACTTATGAATTCAAGTGGAATTCCAAACGTTCTGCCAAATTTCCAAGAGCATTTTCTGAGAATTATCCGGGAGCTACTTTTACAGTAATTACTCCGGAGAATATAGAAGAATTTTTATTGTAAAACAGCAATATGAACCTCTCTTTCATCGCCTGTGACATTTTTGTAGTTATTCTAAGTATTATAGGGGGAAATACAAAAATGTTGCAGTCCTCATTATCAAAGGTTTAAGTCCAAAAACAAGGGTAAAATAGAATAAGTTTACAAAAAACAACAGGATGTTTTCGCTTTTTTCCAAGAGAAAAGTGCATTTTTTCTTTAATGCATTACAGTTGTGTAACCGATAAGTTACACTTGTCTTTCCATATAGTTACACAACAGCAACCGGTCGATTACTCAAGTCCAACTCATTAACTCTATTAGACGAACTTATCAAAAGACCAAGATGTTTTGCATAATATAAGTAGGCGAGATTATTAATACTACAGCACAATTCTACAAAATGCTACGGCCTTTTCCACGTATCAAACAGGAACATTGCACAAAATTGAAATACTATTCAATAAAATTATCCATAATCAGGCTACTTTACTCCATATATTTGCAGAGAAATAAATCAGTACTCAGAAATTGCGTAAACTAATAATTAATACTATGAGCTTCGGTAATAAATTAGGTATCCACATATTGTTATTTCTTATCGCCACGTTTATAGCGTGCACTGACAACGACATTCAGGAAAACAATAATAATCTTCCTCCCAAAGACGAGCCAACCCCTCCTCAGGAAGAGGCCGAAGAACATTTATTTGATATTCTCAATCTTGATTATCCGGGATTAGAAGAAATAAAATCTTTATATAAAAGGGGTGAGAATGATGCAGCTATGCAAAAGTTACTTACCTACTACAGAAGCAGAACGGCCATTGAAAACCCCAATCTGACTGCTACTCTTAATGACACGGAGCAAGGTTATGCCGATTATGCCATAGACGAATATCGTTTTTACGTCAATGACAATTACTTGGAAGACAAAGATCGGAAAATTCCATATTCACTGAAAAGTAACGACCAAATGATTAATTGGCAATTTGCTCCCGAAGGTGCTGATAATGAATATCAAAAGCAGTTACATCGCCATAATTGGATACCGATGCAGGGCAAAGCCTATCAAAAATCCAAGAATGAAAAATATATGCTTTCATGGAAAGAAGTATATACAGATTGGATACTCAAAAATCCAAAGCCGAATGGGAAGCCGGACAAATTCCAATGGCACCAGCTCCAAATGTCCACACGTATTATGGGGCAAACAGAATCTTTCGAGTATTTCAAATCCTCCCCTCATTTCACCCCGGAATGGCTTTCCTTTTTCCTCATACATTTTGCTGAACATGCCGATTATTTATCCATGTACAAATATTCCGGAGAAAACAATATTCTACTAAGCCAGGCAGTAGCATTGGTATTTGCCGGAACATTGTTTCCGGAACTTAAGAATGCCCCACAATGGCAGAAAACAGGATGTGAGATTATAAATGATCAAACTACAAAGCTATTTTTGGAAGATGGAATGACTAACGATCTCTCTCTCCATTATCATATAGGCATAGTAGACGGACTTTATGATCTCAAACGGCTTATCCAACTGAATAAATTGCCGGACAATCTGCTCTCACCGCAGCTCGATGAAACACTTTTGAAAGCCACCAAAGTTGTCATGCACTTCACATACCCAAATTATTTTGAGCAAGGAAGCAAACAGTGCAGTCCCGCATTCAATGATTCATGGATAAAAACACGCAGTGTATTAAACAAAAACTTTGCGAAGTATGCGGCAATGTTTCCGGAAGATTCTGAATTAAAGTATATGCAAACGTATGGTAATGAAGGCACTCTTCCCGACAACAGAATCAAAACATTCGAAGATTCCGGATTTTATGTATTGCGCAACGGTTGGACACCAGAGTCTACAATGCTGATACTCAGCAATAACATATCTTCCAAGTTACAAGACTCAAGCCATAACCAACTTGATAACGGAACATTCGAGTTATATCATAACGGTCGTAATTTCTTTCCGGACTCCGGAGTATGTTCATATATGAAAGAGGATGATGCAGAAGTAATGAAACTACGCAGATGGTTTCGGCAAACCAAAGCGCACAATACAATGATACTGGGAAAATCTGAAGATCATGAAGATATCGGTGCCGAAAATATCAGCAAGGCAGAAGGCAAGTTACTACTAAAAGAAGAAAATGCCGACCGGCAACTCATAGTTACCGAAAATCAAGGATACAATGATTTCAAACACCGCCGTGCTGTTTTTTATATAAAACAACCGACCGAATTTTTCGTACTGGTAGATGAAGGATTTGGCACAGCAACCGGTTATGCAAAGTTATATTTCCATCTTTGCGATGAAACATCTGTAAATAATGTTATTCTGGACAGTCAAGAGGCAGGCGCACATACTACCTTTGAAAACAATAACTTATTAATCCGAAGCTTTGGAAATCAGGCCATCACCCTAAAGCCTTTTGATGGACGGATATCTTATCAGACCGACAGAAAATACTCAACAAGAAAAGCCTATTCACTTGTTATGAAGAAACAAAGAAGTATCCCCGTGCGATACATTACCATACTATATCCGGTCAGTAAGGTTTCCAATCAAAAGATCAGTGCAAAATTTACTGATGACCCGTCAAACTCAAACCATGTTTCTATTGAAGTGACTATCGGTAATCAGGTATATCCACTAAGCTTTCAACTCAAACACTAAAAGTTATGCAAAAATATATTCAAGCAATTAGTTGGAATTTATTATTTTTATTCCTATTTTTGTTAGCAACCTGTAAATCTCTCGTTAACCTTATAAAACACAAAAATGGCACTATGAATATTCAACACAGATACTATAACTGTATCCTTCTGCTTTTAATCTGCCTTCGTAGTGCGGATGTTTATTCTATGGATATCAAGCAGAATATAAATTGGCCTCAATTTATGAGTCAGCAGGATATGATATGGGAAAGATTACCGGAATATTGGTATGACTCAGCCTATCTAGGTAACGGCAGATTGGGACTAATGATCTACAAAGAACCGGATAAAAACTATATACGCCTGGAAACAGGAAACTGTGATGTACACGATCATCGTGCAAAAAGAGATGTATTTGGAATTCCCCGACTACTTACCGGGCATTTTGCTTTACACCCTAAAGGAGAAATAATCAGCGGCAAGATGCGTCTTGATCTTTGGAACGCAGAGGCTTCAACCGAAATCACCACTACGAAAGGAATTATCCATTTACAAACTTTCGTTCATGCTGATGATATGATCATCGTAGTTAAAGCAACTACCGAAGGAGACGAACATGACTTTCGATGGGAATGGATAGCTGCTGAAGCCAACAGCCCGCGTTATCTATTATTCAAAAGGCAAGGAAAAACGAATAAGATCCCCGAAGGTTACAAACTCAATCCTTCCCCTACTAACAGCAAAGAAAATGAGATAAACTTATCTATACAAGAATTATTGGCAGGAGGAGAAACAACCGTAGGATGGCAAGAGACAAAAATGTCTCCACAAGAAAGAATCTTATGGATAAATCTTACACACACTTATCCACAAAGTACTTCAAAAAAGATTTGTAAAGCAGAAATACGCCAAGCTATACGTAAAGGTTATGCAGCACTTCAAAATGCTCATCGGCAATGGTGGAACTCTTATTATCCCGCTAGTTTCATCAGCTTACCGGATGCAAAGAAAGAAAATTTCTACTGGATTCAAATGTATAAACTAGCCTCAGCTACTCGTGGCGACCGGGCATTAATAGATAACACCGGTCCGTGGTTATCTGAAACACCGTGGCCAAATGCTTGGTGGAACCTCAACGTGCAACTCACCTACTGGGCACTGAATGCTTCCGACCATTTGGATTTAGCCGCATCTCTAGAGAATGCACTCTATAATCACATTGACCAACTACGCTTGAACATACCTGCCGCATATCGTCACAACTCATTGGGCATAGGTGTTGCTTCAAATCTGGAATGCATGACAACCACTGTAGGAATTCCCGGTAAAGGAAAAGCACAAGTGGGGCTTCTTCCTTGGGCCTGCCATAATCTTTGGCTTATTTATCGTCATAAAATGGATGATGAAGTTTTGCGTAACAAATTGTTCCCGCTATTAAAAGGGGCTATCAATTACTATCTTCATTTTATCCAAAAAGGAGAAGACGGCAAATATCATCTACCTGAAACTTATTCTCCCGAATATGGTGTAACGGAAGACTGTAACTTTGACCTTGCATTATTATATTGGGGTTGTCAGACCTTATTGGAGTCAGCACAGCGATTGCAGATTCAAGATCCACTAAATTCAACCTGGAAAGATGTATTGGATAATCTCACTCCGTATCCGATGGATGAAAATGGGTTACTTATTGGAAAAGACACACCTTATGCTTTCTCCCACAGGCATTATTCACACTTGCTTTCCATCTATCCTTTATACCTTATTAATAAGGAGCAACCAAACAATACCCGACTTATAGAGAAATCATTAGCCTTTTGGCAAAGTAAACCGAAAGCTCTTTTAGGTTACTCATGTACAGGTGCATCCTCTATATCTTCCGCTATTGGAAAAGGAAACGAGGCTCTATCCTATCTAAATAAATTATTTGGCAAGTTCCTTAGTTCGACCACTATGTATAAAGAAAGCGGCCCGGTTATCGAGACGCCACTATCAGGTGCACAATGTATACATGATATGTTAATACAAAGTTGGGGAGGGAAACTCCGTATTTTCCCTGCACTGCCGGACGTTTGGAAGGATGTCTGCTTCTCCGGTTTACGCACAGAAGGAGCATTCAAAGTATCTGCCAACAGAAAGGATGGGAAAACACTGTTTATCCACATCAAAAGTCTTGCAGGAGAACCATGTATCGTAACTACCGACATCGTTAATCCCATATTCAAAGGGAAACGGACGTTTACTGTACAAGCCACCACCAACGATACGTATCAAATTGATTTAAAGAAAGGAGAAGAGGTCTTGATCTATCCTCAAGGAAAGATTCCGGACTTCATAATCTCTCCCATTCCACCTGTTTCCAAAAATCACTTTGGACTAAAAAACGTCCAAACCAACACCTAAAAATGTACAAAAGCCTTCCTCTATATATGTACGAGAAGGTTACATTATGACATACAAAAGACCTATTCTCAAGTCATAAACAGTTTTTTTGGACATAAATAGTATATGATTCAACAAAACTAATATCAAAAAAACATTTTTGAACAAAGCCTGAACAACTTCGGCTAATCGTTATATATAAAGAGATTACATTTGCAAACAGTAAAATATAACTTTTAATAATTAAAACCTAATAAAGTATGAAGAACATCTTCTTTTTATTTATTTGTTTATTTACCCTGTTTACATTCACAGGATGTACAGATGACGATGATGATCTTGTCACAAGCGAAAAAGACTTCGCATATCCACAATCAAAGCCTAACAGTGTCATCAATGAAAAGCTATTTGATGTCATCAACCTAGATTATCCCGGATTAGAAAATGTGAAGGCGCATTATGAGGCAGGTGATTTGTATTATGCAGCGGAAGCACTGTTAAAATATTATCAAAGAAGAACAGATGTTCCTGTCAATCCTAATTTAGAATTAATGAATGTCACTATCAACAAAGATCAACAAACAATTGCTGACCAGGCATTACAATATTGTTTTTATGTAAAAGGATTTACAGATAAAAAGACGGGACTTCCCTACAAAATTTCTAAAACGGATGGAAAATTAAATTGGGAGAATCGTCCTAGTGATACCTCTGATGAATATCCCAAGCAATTACACCGTCATCAATGGTTTATTCCCCAAGCCAAAGCTTATCGTGTTTCCAATGATGAGCAATATATCTTATCGTGGATTGAAGTCTTCGGTGACTGGATTGCACAAAACCCAAAACCAACAGAAGAAGTAAAAGATATCAAGCCGTGGTGGCAATTACAAACAGCCAGTCGTCTGGCTGATCAGGTGGAATTATTTGAATATTATAAAAACTCTATTAATTTCACGCCTGAATGGCTTTCAATATTCATAACAAGTATGGCCGAACATTGCGAGTACCTTGCTCAATATCCTTATAAAGAAGGGGGGAATATATTAGCAGAACAAGCTACAGCACTTATTTATACTGGAATACTCTTTCCTGAATTTAAAGAAGCAACTTCATGGGCAGAAACAGGATTCAGACTCATTAATGGACAATATTCAGGTCAATTTTTACCAGATGGTATGCACAGTGAATTGGACTTAAGCTATCACATCGGAGTTATAGACCTTTATTATAAGGTAATTCGCCTAACTGACACCAATAATTTGGAGAATAAGCTTACACCCGGCTTTAAAGAGTTATTGGAAAAAGCAGCCAATGTAGTTGTTCAGTTCACTTATCCCAACTATTTTGAAGGTAAAAACTTTGGCAAAGAAGAATATACATTTAAAAATTTTTATGTTCCCGGATTTAATGATACTCGCCAGACATCGTGGAATCGTAGCGTACTCAATAATAATTTTTTAAAATATATTGAGTTATTCCCTGAAAATGAAATATTCAAATACATGGGATTCTATGGAAAAAACGGAATAGGAACTTGTCCTGATACAGAGATGAAAATATTTCCTAACTCCGGTTATTATATTTTCCGCAATGGTTGGAAGAAAACATCTACAATGTTAATAGCTAGCAACAATGATTTCGGAAATAACAAATTGGAAATATGGTCACATAACCAACCAGATAATGGAACTTTTGAACTTTACCATAATGGACGTAACTTTTTCCCAGACTCTGGTGTACGCGATTATTATAGTTGGAGTGGAAATGCTACTGAAAGCAATACTCGCCGAAAAGAATTCCGTAAAAGTAAGATGCATAATACACTTACTTTAAATGGAAAAGACTATATCAATTGTCAAGGGAAGTATTTGGGTGCAGGAGTAATTGAAGGCAACACAGAAGTAATCGCTTTTGAGAATGCTGGATATAACAATCTGACACATCGCCGCTACATATTTTTTGTAGACAAGAAGTTCTTTGTATTAGTAGACGAAGGTATAGGAGAAGGAGTTAAAACAGACCCTATTCTTCTTCATTTCAACTTATGTGAAGGTACATCACAAGAGATTGTGATTGATACAAAAGGCGCGCATACTAATTTCAATGACGAAAACAACCTCATAATACAAACAGTATGGGCCAATAATAATATCCAGGTTACTCCTGTCACTGGTCAAGTATCCTACAATACGGTTTCTGAATTTACATTCTCTCGCCCGGCCTACTCAGTTTGTATGGAACCTGGAGAACAAGAGGTAGCACGTTTTCTCACAGTCATCTATCCTGTCAATGGTAAAGTAGCTGATGTAGACATTGAAGGAGAAATAACATCTGATCATAATGTCAATGGGGTTTCAAATATCAATGTTACTGTAGATGGAAAATCTTATAATCTATCCTTTCAAATCAATTAATAATGAATAACCTAAAAACTATAAGAATGAACCTCAAAAAATTATTCACTCAATGCGCCATGCTCCTAACTATAATAATACTAGGACAGTTCGCAGTATCTTGTACAGAGACGGAAACAACCGACTCCAGCAATTTTACGCTCTATTATAGCGGAATAACAGATATCGGTCCTTCCATGGATTGGAGTCTAAAAGCTCCAAGTTACATCGGAGGAGAACCTTATGATTTTGCTATCACGCAAATAACACATGAAGGAGAAGTATATGCTACAGAAAGCTTCATAATTGACTCAGCAACTGGTATAATAAAAATCCAAAATACTGATGCTTTGCCAACAGGTATATACAGTTTAAATGTATCTTGTTTCTGTAACGGAAACTATTATGAATTTAAAGATGCAGTCAAAGTCAATATGCTTCTTAAGGTTCCTGATGGCGTCACTGTTACCCCTAAAGAAGTTATTGTGAAAATGGATGAAGAAAACTGGATGTCAGCCAGTGCACAAGTTACAACAGAAAAGGATACACATGTTTCAATCATTGGTTATGAAATCGCCGAAAACGGGAATAGCCCCTATTGGGAGTATTTTACAGTTTCTCCTACTGGCAAAATAACAATCAAGACAAATTATAAAGACAATATAATTCCAGGAGAGAAATATATACTCAGCCTAAAACTGACCACTAAAGCAGGGAATCATTTATACCCAGATGCTGTAACATTTAGTGCTATATCTAAACCACGCAAATTAACCTATAACCCTCGATTTAAAGAAGCGGAAAAAAATATGGCTTTTGAATCTGATTTACCAAGTATTACGGGTTCCAAAGAAGAATTGAAATATGCCATTAAATCCGTAACCCCTCACACCAATGCTTTCACTATTGATGAATCCACAGGCGTAATTCGTTTGGAAAAAGAAAATTCTTTGGATGTCAGTCAGACCCCTTATGTGATAGATATAACAGTTAGTAATCTCTACGGAAGTTCGGACTTTTCTGAAGCATACTCCGTAAAAATTGTTCCATTTATCGTACCTATCGTTCCTGGTAGTTTACAATATGAGCCTGCTGAAATCTTCGAAGGTGTCAATTTGACACAATCACATACTAACGACTTTGTAGGTACTAGTGTTACTTTTGGTTTTGCTGAAGATAACACCGATGAAATAAAAGCACAGATTGAAAAGGAACATATTTCGATTGATGCTTCTACTGGAGATATTACGGTCACAGAATCTCTCGTACTTGCTCCTGCAACGTATGATATTAAGGTAAAAGCTACAAATACGAAGGAACCTATCGGAGAAGCTACTTTTAAACTGAAAATAAAGGCTAACCCGAATAAGTTTACATTTGTGAGTTACGGTACAAACCTTGAACATCCAATGCCAGCAGAAGGAAGTGAAATTAATACAAAACAAGCTCGAGAGCAAAACGAAGACAATAGAAATCAATTTAGATTTGTCAACCGAACAAACTTCCAAGATAAATATCCGATAATGAAGAGTGACCTACCGAAAGGGGCTACGAAAAAATTCGAAATTATAAAAACATATCCAGAGGATGCAGGGAAATTCGCTGCAACTAGCATTAATGAAACGAGTGGTGAAATTTCATTAGGACAAGATCCCTTTACAAAGAAAACATTTGAAGGAGGAGTACTTATTATAAAAGTCACAACATCCGGACAAGATGCTCCCGCCATATCAAAAACAATTCCAGTATTCTTTGTAACTCCCAAAAAGGACCCTAGTAATGAAACCCTAATTAGTACACCGATAGTTATTAAAGCTAATCCACGTACAGGAAATACAAATATATCAATCGATCATAAAGTAATAGGCTGGAATAGCAAAATATTTAACGGATATAAAGATATGTCTCAATTCATTCTTGATTATAGCGCAGACCATGCATTCTACAACTTTAGTGAGAATCTAAATCATGTAAGTGGTAAAGTAGATGCAAATACTAAATCATTAATGTATCAGATATGGCAAAGGTATAAGAAGGGTATTGGAGCAAGTGACAGGACACCAATGTCTTATTATATAGACCAAAGTAACTTGGCTAATAAACCCGCATATATCAATCCTTCCAACTACCAGGTTGTAATTAATCCAGGTAAATGGATTGGAGATGACGGGAAATATGTCAATGGAGCAGTAATGGCTCAAATAAAATACAGAACAGATGGAAAAACCGATGAAAATTCTGTAAAAGATGGCATTGGGGTATTCTCGTTTTTCATCTGGTTTGATGAAAACTTTTAATCTAATACAACAGTAAATTAATCATTATGTATAAATCAAATTATCATACACTGAGCAAAAGAGGGTATATTACCCTCTTAGCTCTCCTAACCTCTATCGTTACATTCGCTCAGAATATAACAGTGAAAGGAATTATTTTTGACGAGACAAATTTACCTTTAATCGGAGCTACTGTCCAAGTGAAAGGTGGACAAGCAGGAGCTGCCACTGATTTAGATGGAAAATACTCTGTACTAGCACCCAAAAACGGAACATTAGTAGTAAGTTATATTGGCTACAAATCACAGGAAATTAAGATACAAGGAAAAACCAATATTAACGTAACGCTAATGCCTGATAATCAAACACTAGACGAAGTGGTAGTTGTGGGATATGGTACAATGAAAAAAAGCGATTTAACAGGTTCGGTAGCATCTGTCTCACAAAAAAATGTAGAAGGCTTCAAAACTGCTTCTGTAATGGAAGCATTGGGTGGACAAATTGCCGGTGTGCAAATTACTCAGAGTGATGGAACACCAGGTTCCGGCTTCAATGTAAACATCCGTGGTGTCGGTACATTAACAGGAGATGCATCTCCCCTTTATGTCGTTGACGGATTTGAAGTATCCAATATTGATAACATAGCCAACTCAGACATCGAATCTATTGAAATATTAAAAGATGCATCGGCATCTGCTATCTACGGAGCACGTGCAGCAAACGGGGTTATTTTGGTAACAACCAGGTCTGGTAAAGCAGGCAAGCCCGTTATCATTTACAATGGTTCTGCTAGTTATCGCAATATCAGCAAAAAGCTAGATATGCTCTCACCTTATGAGTTCGTAAAATTACAAGTTGAACTCAACAAAAAATATACAGATGGATATTACCGCGAAGGAGTAGATAAAGATGGAAATCCTTATCGTTATCAAACTTTAGATGACTATCTCACAGAAGGAGGAGTAAAATGGCAAGATGAAACATTTAACCCGACTTGGTCACAAGACCACAATATATCAATCAGTGGAGGAACAGATGCAACCAAATACTCTGCATCATTCTCTCACTATGATGAAAATGGTATTTTTACCAATAGCGGATATAAAAAGACCACTGGTAAATTTCGCATTAACCAAAAGTTAACTAAAGCCATCACACTGGATGCTACATTCAACTATTCTAATCTTTTGCGTGAAGGAGTCGGAACTACAGCCGACAATGGACGTTTCAATATGCTAGCTATGATCTTACGTGCACGTCCTACAGGTGGTAACAGTATGTCAAATGAAGAATTACTAGACTCGGCTATAGACTTGATAGAATTAACCGAAGGAGACGGAAGCCTTGCACAGGTAAACCCTATCAAGCAGGCAGAATCTGTTACAAATAAAAGAAATGCAGAAATGTGGGGAACCAATATGTCACTTACGATTAAGTTAACAAAAGACTTGACATTCAAGACTGCCGCCACCTATAATACTACTAATACACGTGCAGATCTTTTCTATACCCAAGACTCACGCGAAGCTTATAGAAGTGGAGGTCATCCCTACGGACAAACACAAATGACTAGGGATCTTCGTTGGGGAAACAATAACACCTTAAGCTATAGAAAGAAAATCAATAAGAAACATACACTTGACGTAATGCTCGGACACGAATTTGTTTATCGTGGCAGTGAATACTTATTAGGACAGGCTAAAGATTTCCCATTTGACAATTTAGGAAATGATAATCTAGGTTTAGGCGCTACTCCAAGTAAGGTTAGTACCTACAAAAGTGAAAAGAAACAACTTTCTTTCTTTGCACGAGGCATCTATAATTACGATAATCGCTATATGATGACTGCAACTATCCGTGCTGATGGTTCTACTGTATTTTCTAAAAAAAATAAATGGGGATATTTCCCTTCTTTCTCTGCAGCTTGGAGAGTATCCGAAGAGGCCTTTGCCAAAGATATTGAGTGGATTTCTAATATGAAAATACGTGCCGGATGGGGTATTGTCGGTAACGACCGTATTACAAACAATCTTTCTCAGGATTTATACTCGGTAAGCAAATATGGATTAGGAAGTGAACTCATCACTGTACTCAATCCGAAACAATTACCTAATAAAGATCTGAAATGGGAAGGTTCCTCAACAGCCAACTTAGGTATTGATCTAGGTTTTCTAGATAACCGTTTGAATGTAACAGCTGATTTCTTTATCAAAAACACTAAAGACTTGCTTTTAGACCAAGATCTAGCTTATGTTGCAGGATTTAGTAGCCAAAAACAAAATATTGGTAAAATACAGAATAAAGGTATTGAATTAAGTATTAACAGCACTAATATTCAAACGCGCAATTTCAATTGGCAAACAGACTTCAATATTTCTTTTATCAAAAATACGCTGAAGGAATTACAACCTGGTACCTATATAAAATATGACCGTACTGGTTTCAGCGGTGACTTCAAGGGATATGATTATATCGCAACTATCAACTCACCAATAGGACAAATGTATGGTTATGTATTTGACGGTGTTTACCAATATTCCGATTTTTATCAAGTAGCAGGTACAGGTAGTAGTGAGCAACTTGTTTTAAAACCTGGAGTAACAGACATCAGTGAGCATGCAGGAAAGAAAGTTGAACCGGGTATGGTAAAATACAAAGATATCGATGGAGATGGAGTAATTACAACCAATGACCGTACTGTCATCGGAAATGGTATGCCTAAATGGTATGGTGGTATTACTAATACTTTCAGATATAAAGGTATAGACTTTAGTTTTATGTTACAATTTAACTATGGAAATGATATCTATAACGCTACCCGCATGTTTGCCACCCAATCTCAAGATGAACGTTCTAATCAACTAGCAGAGATAGCTGACAGATGGACTCCGACACATGCATCCAACAAGGTGCCATCAGCAAGAGGTTATGTGAAGAATGAATTATACTCTCGTTTTATTGAAGATGGTTCGTTTTTACGATTGAAAAATGTTGTATTAGGTTATACCTTCCCATCCAAATGGACGAAAAAAGCCTATATCTCCCGCCTCCGTGCTTATGCTTCTGCTCAGAATTTATTCTGTATCAGCGGATATAGTGGATATGATCCAGAAGTTAGTACAGCCGGCAGTACACCGATGACTCCAAGTTTAGACTGGGGAGCATATCCAAAGAGTAGAGTGATTACATTCGGTCTTGAAGTTCAGTTTTAACCATTAATATCAAATAAAATGAAGAAATTTATCCAATATATCATCACATTGGCTTGTCTGTGTTCAGTAGGTTCTTGCTCACTGGATGAGACTATCTACACCGAACCGGATAAGTCGACCTACATGAGGAATGCCTCAGAAGCTCAATATGTACTACTAGGTGTTTATCGAGATATGATCCAGAGCAACTTATATGGTTACAATCTTTCGTGTCTACTTCCAATCCCTACTGACCTGGCTAAATGTGAAGGAAACACCACTAACGGCTTCCGTCAAGTACCGGCCAACGCATATACGGCAACACAAGCCGATGTACAGAACACATGGCAATCACTTTATGGGGCAATCTATGATGCCAACAGCTTCATCGAAATGTTGCAAATGCGTATAAATGAATTTCCAGAAACTGACCGTCCGCTAGCTACTATTTATATGGCAGAAGCACGTGGATTAAGAGCACTTTATTACTTCGAACTTGTTCGTTGGTTTGGTCATATTGCACTCATAACCAACACACAACAGTCTTATCAGCACCCTTCAACATTTACTCAAGCTACCCCTGAAGAGGTTTACAATTTTATCGAAAAAGATCTCTTGTATGCTATTGACAATCTACCATATGCTCAAGACGATCAATTACGTTCAGATAGTCGTTTCCGCCTATCTAAAGGATCAGTGTTAGGTTTGCTTACCAAAGTATATGTTACATGGGCAGGTTCGCCAATAAACGATGAAAGCAAATGGGAAAAGGCTGCACAAACAGCTAAAATTCTAGTAGAATCGGGAAAGCACCATCTACTAAGTGACTATGAACAACTTTGGAAAAACACATGTAACGGAGTATGGGACATCAATGAAAGTCTTATTGAAGTTAGTTTCTATGCCCCTGCTATTACCGGCTCGTCTTTATTAGATCCTTGTGGACGTATTGGAAAATGGAACGGTGTGCTCATGAGTGGGAAAAGAGGTAATAAAGCTAACTGGAAAGTTAGTTGCACTTTCTTACGTGATTGGTATAACCGCCAGAATGACAAAAGATGGGCGCTTTCTTTTGCAGATTATATATATGCAGAAGACAAAGAAAGTGGAAAAGATGGAATCAAAACTCCTGTAAATGCAAACTTTACTTTTGAACAAGCTATCACCAGTGATGAAAAACTAAAAGACGATGGCATGAAAGAAAGTGATCTAAAGAAATTAAGAGAAGCTCGTTTCAAAGACTTCGATAATAAATGTTGTCCTGCAAAATGGGATACACAAAAATATGTAGAAGCAAATAACGCTCTGTTAAGTACAGAATACTCTAACATAAACTGGTATATCCTCCGCTATTCGGATGTATTATTACTTTATGCAGAAGCTTTGAACGAATGGAAGAAAGGTCCGACCCCAGAAGCATATTTAGCATTAAATATGGTACGTAGGCGTGGTTTCGGAAAAGATATTATGACAGCTAATGAGAACGTTGACCGAAACAATATGGACTATAAGACTTTTCAACAAGCAGTACGTGACGAAAGAGCCTACGAATTGGCATATGAAGGTCATAGACGCCAAGATTTAGTGCGTTGGGGCATTTATTATGAAACTATTCAAAACACCTATTATGATTTGAAAGAATGGTGTGGACAAGAGCCACATTATACTTGTTATGAATTCACTCAAGAAGGTAAACATGAATTACTCCCCATTCCACAACGTGACTTGGACTTAATGACTAGTTTTAAACAAAACCCAGGTTGGGGAAAATAAAAAGCTTTTAATGTCAAGATTCTAATCCCTCTCCAATATGCCCCTAACCAGGCATATTGGAGAATATTAAAACCTTTTTCAACAAAATCAATATTTGAAAAGCCTTAATTAAATGCCTTTTCAACAATCCTGTAACATAAAATTAGAGCTTTCGCCTACTTTTGCATCAGTTACAAAACTTCTAAAAACAATCACTTAAAATGAATAACATGAAAAAGAAACTCGTTCTCTTTGCTTCGGTTACAATTGCGCTTGCATCGTGCCAAACAGCCCCTAAGGAAGACTACAGTTGGATAAAAAAAGGACTGGATGTAGCTTCTGCACAATTACAGCTTTCCGCAGAGGAAATTAATGGCACAGGTATGTTGCCGCGTTCTATCCGCACAGGCTACGATATGGACTTCCTTTGCCGTCAGTTAGAAAGAGACTCACTGACTTTCAAAGACTCACTTCGCGCACAACCGACTGCAGAGCAATTAGGTAAACGCCGTCTCTGTGGCGTTTATGACTGGACAAGCGGTTTCTTCCCTGGTTCTTTATGGTACGCATACGAATTGACAGGAAACGATACTCTGAAAGCACAAGCCATTCAATATACAAATCTCTTGAATCCTGTACGCTATTACAAAGACACACACGATTTAGGCTTCATGATCAATTGCAGTTATGGCAATGCTGAACGTCTGGCCCCTAACGATACTATCGCAGCCGTGATGAAAGAAACAGCTGATAATCTTTGCGGACGTTTCAACGATTCTATCGCCGCTATCCGTTCATGGGATTTCGGAACATGGAACTTCCCGGTTATCATCGACAACATGATGAACCTCGACCTTCTGTTTAACGTAGCAAAAGCAACAGGTGACAACAAATATAAAGACATCGCCGTTAAACACGCTATGACTACTATGAACAACCACTTCCGCCCGGATTATACTTGCTGGCATGTAGTGAGCTACAACAACGACGGAACAGTAGAACGCAAACAGACTCATCAAGGCAAGAACGATGATTCTTCATGGGCACGCGGTCAGGCATGGGCTGTATATGGTTACACAGCTTGCTACCGTGAAACAAACGACACTACTTTCTTGAACTTTGCAGTGAAAGTAGCCGACATGATAATGGATCGTGTGAAGACTGACGACGCTATTCCTTATTGGGACTATGACGCTCCTGTGACAGAAGAGACTCCGCGTGATGCATCGGCCGCAGCTGTTACTGCTTCTGCATTAATCGAGTTGAGCACTATGGTTCCCGACGGACAGAAATATCTGGATTACGCAGAAAAGATTCTGAAGAGTTTGTCAAGCGATGCATACCTCGCAAAAGTTGGCGATAATCAAGGATTTATCCTATTGCACTCTGTCGGCTCATTGCCTAACGGTTCTGAGATAGACACTCCGCTGAACTATGCCGACTACTACTATCTGGAAGCATTGAAGAGATTCATGGAGTTGAAGAAGTTGAGAGTTGAGAATGGAGAGTTGAGAGTGATTCAATAATATAAGATAAGAGTCCAATAGCAAATTTTAAAATCGTAAAGTATATCATGAATAAAACTTTAAAATATATCGTCCTACTGACATTTGCATGTTTCGTAGGCAAAGGTTATGCCCAAGAGTTGAAAAGCGAAGTATTTTCACTTCTCAATCTGGACTACCCGGGACTGGAAAAAGTGAAAGCACTCCATCAAGAGGGTAAAAATGAAGATGCAGCCAAAGCATTGCTTGATTACTATCGCGCACGTACAAACGTGAAGACTCCGGATATCAATCTGAACAAAATCACTATCGGTAAAGAAGAACAGAAATGGGCAGACGACGCGCTACAACATACTTTCTTTGTACACAAAGGTTATCAACCTTCTTATAATTATGGAGAAGATATCAACTGGCAATATTGGCCGGTGAAAGATAACGAGCTCCGTTGGCAGTTGCACCGTCACAAATGGTTCACTCCGATGGGCAAGGCTTACCGCATATCCGGTGATGAGAAATATGCCAAAGAATGGGCTCATCAGTATATCGACTGGATCAAAAAGAATCCGTTGGTGAAGATGGACAAGAAAGAATATGAGCTAGTAAGTGATGGCAAAATCAAAGGTGAAGTGGAAAACGTACGTTTTGCATGGCGTCCGTTGGAAGTGAGCAACCGTCTGCAAGATCAGACCTCACAATTCCAACTGTTCCTCCCCTCTCCTTCCTTCACTCCGGATTTCCTGACTGAGTTCTTGGTGAACTATCACAAACACGCTGTACATATTTTGGGCAATTACTCAGATCAAGGTAACCACTTGTTGTTTGAAGCTCAGCGTATGATTTACGCTGGTGCTTTCTTCCCTGAATTCAAGGACGCTCCGGCATGGAGAAAGAGCGGCATTGATATCCTGAACCGTGAAATTCATGTACAGGTATATGAAGATGGGGGACAATTCGAGCTTGACCCGCATTATCATCTTGCCGCAATCAATATTTTCTGTAAAGCATTGGGTATCGCAGACGCAAACGGATTCCGCAAAGAATTCCCACAAAACTATCTGGATACTATCGAAAGCATGATTATGTTCTATGCAAACATCTCTTTCCCCGACTACACAAATCCGTGTTTCAGTGACGCAAAACTGACAACAAAGAAGGAAATGGTGAAGAACTACAAATCATGGAGCAAATTGTTCCCGAAAAACCAGGCTATCAAATACTTCGCAACAGAAGGTAAGGAAGGTGCATTGCCGGATTATATGTCTAAAGGATTCTTGAAATCAGGTTTCTTCGTATTCCGCAACTCTTGGGGAACGGACGCTACTCAAATGGTGGTAAAAGCCGGTCCGAAAGCTTTCTGGCACTGTCAACCGGACAACGGTACATTCGAACTGTGGTTCAATGGCAAAAATCTGTTCCCGGATTCAGGTTCGTATGTGTATGCAGGCGAAGGTGAAGTAATGGAACAACGCAACTGGCACCGTCAAACTTGTGTTCACAATACTGTGACTCTGAACAACAAAAATCTGGATACAACAGAATCTGTAACTAAGTTGTGGCAGCCGGAAGGAACAATCCAAACGCTGGTGACTGAAAACCCAAGCTACAAAAACTTGAAGCACCGCCGTTCCGTTTTCTTTGTCGACAACACATACTTTGTAATTGTAGACGAATTGGCAGGCAGCGCCAAAGGTTCCATCAACCTTCATTATCAAATGCCGAAGGGAGAAATCGCAAACAGTCGCGAAGACATGACATTCCTTACTCAGTTTGAGGATGGAAGTAACATGAAACTGCAATGTTTCGGTCCTACCGGCATGACTATGAAAAAAGAACCGGGATGGTGTTCTACAGCTTACCGCAAACGCTACAAACGTATGAATGTATCATTCAACGTGAAGAAAGACGGCGAAGAAGCTGTACGTTATATCACTGTGATCTATCCAGTAAAGAAAAGCGCAGATGCCCCTAAATTTGACGCTAAATTCAAGAACAAAGCGTTCGATGAAAATGGTCTGGAAGTAGAAGTGAAAGTAAACGGAAAGAAACAGTCACTAAAATACAAAATATAGTAATTGATGAAAAACCCCTCTACCCTATTCCTCCCGTTGGCTGCATTAAGCCTTGCTTCATGCAGTGGTCAAAAGAAGGAAGAAGCCAAACAGCCGAACATCATTTTCATGATGACGGATGACCATACCACCCAGGCGATGTCATGCTATGGAGGAAATCTGATCCAGACTCCTAACATGGACCGGATTGCCAACGAAGGTATCCGTTTCGATAATTGTTATGCTGTCAATGCCCTCTCCGGCCCTTCACGTGCTTGTATCCTGACCGGTAAATTCAGTCACGAAAACGGCTTTACCGATAATGCCAGCACTTTCAACGGTGACCAGCAGACATTTCCAAAGCTTCTTCAACAAGCCGGATATCAGACTGCCATGATCGGCAAGTGGCACCTTATCAGTGAGCCGCAAGGTTTCGACCATTGGAGCATCCTTAGCGGTCAGCATGAACAAGGCGACTATTACGATCCTGACTTCTGGGAAGACGGTAAACATATCGTTGAAAAAGGATATGCAACAGACATTATCACAGATAAAGCCATCAAATTCCTCGAAGGCCGCGACAAGAGCAAACCGTTCTGCATGATGTATCATCAGAAAGCACCGCACCGCAACTGGATGCCTGCTCCCCGCTATCTGGGTATCTTCAACAATACTACCTTTCCCGAACCTGCCAACTTGTTCGACGACTACGAAGGACGTGGAAGAGCGGCTCGTGAACAGGATATGTCTATCGAACACACTTTGACTGACGACTGGGATCTCAAACTGCTGACTCGTGAAGAAATGCTGAAAGATACTACCAACCGTCTTTACAGTGTGTACAAACGTATGCCTGCCGAAGTACAGGACAAATGGGATTCTGTGTATGCACAACGTATCGCAGAATATCGTAAGGGCGACTTGAAAGGCAAAGAGTTGATCAGTTGGAAATACCAACAGTATATGCGCGATTATCTGGCTACCACATTGGCAGTGGACGAAAACATCGGTCGCCTGATGAATTATCTCGAAAAGATTGGTGAGCTGGACAATACAATTATTGTCTATACCTCCGATCAAGGTTTCTTCCTCGGTGAACATGGTTGGTTCGACAAACGCTTCATGTATGAAGAATGCCAGCGTATGCCGCTTATCATCCGTTATCCGAAGGCAATCAAAGCAGGAAGCGTAAGCAATGCGATCAGCATGAATGTTGACTTTGCCCCTACTTTCCTCGACTTTGCCGGAGTGGAAATACCATCGGATATTCAAGGTGCCTCGCTGAAACCGATATTGGTAAACGAAGGCAAAACTCCTGCCGACTGGCGAAAAGCAGCTTATTATCATTATTATGAATATCCTGCCGAGCACTCTGTAAAACGCCATTACGGTATCCGTACCCAAGATTTCAAACTGATTCATTTCTACAATGACATTGATGAATGGGAAATGTACGACATGAAAGCCGACCCCAAAGAAATGAATAATGTTTTCGGCAAACCGGAATATGCAGAAAAACAAAAGGAACTGATGCAACTTCTTGAGGAGACTCAAAAACAGTACAAAGACACCGATCCTGATGAGAAAGAGAAAGTTCTTTTCAAAGGGGATCGCCGACTAATGAAAAACAGATAAACTAATTACTAAAACCATGGATAGAAGAAAGTTCTTAAAAAACACAGGCTGGTCTTTCCTCGGATTGGCAGCTTCGGGTAGCTTATTGGGTGCTTGTGCACCGGGCAGCAAAGATGCAAAGAAAATCATGCCATCGGCAAGCGACCTCAAAATGTATTGGGGAGACTTACATAACCACTGTAACATCACATACGGACACGGCGATATGCGCGACGCTTTTGAAGCAGCAAAAGGACAATTGGATTTTGTCAGCGTCACTCCCCATGCCATGTGGCCGGATATTCCCGGAGCGGACGATCCTCGTCTGAAATGGGTAATCGATTATCATACAGGTGCTTTCAAACGTTTGCGTGAAGGTGGTTACGAGAAATATGTAGCCATGACAAACGAATACAATAAAGAAGGTGAATTCCTCGCCTTTATCGGCTACGAAGCTCACAGCATGGAACATGGTGACCATGTGGCACTGAACTATGACCTGGATGCACCGCTTGTTGAATGTACTTCCATTGAGGACTGGAAACAAAATGCCAAAGGACATAAAGTATTTATCACTCCGCACCACATGGGTTATCAAGGCGGTTATCGTGGCTACAACTGGAAATGTTTCACCGAAGGAGATCAGACTCCGTTCGTAGAGATGTATTCCCGTCACGGTCTGGCGGAAAGTGATCAGGGAGATTATCCGTATCTGCATGATATGGGACCTCGCCAATGGGAAGGAACCATTCAATACGGTCTTGAGTTAGGCAATAAGTTCGGTATCATGGCTTCTACCGACCAACATTCCGGTTATCCGGGAAGTTACGGAGACGGACGCATCGGAGTGCTTGCTCCATCGTTAACCCGTGATGCAATCTGGGACGCACTCCGTACCCGCCACGTATGCGCCGCAACAGGTGATAAGATTCTTATCGATTTCCGGTTGAATGACGCCTTTATGGGAGATGTAGTTCGCGGAAACAGCCGTCGCATCTATGTGAATGTAACCGGTGAAAGCTGTATCGACTATGTAGATATTATAAAGAACGGTCAGATTCTGGCCCGCATGAACGGTCCGTTGACTCCGGTTGCTCCAGAAGGTGACACGGTACGTTGCAAAGTGAAAATGGATTTCGGTTGGAACCGCGAAGAACAATATGTACACTGGCAGGGTAAACTGTCTTTGGATAAAGGAAAATTGCACGGTGTAACTCCTTGCTTCCGTGGTGCGGCCTTCACTTCTCCGCAAGAAGGTGAAACAGAATTCCACACACACGTCAACCGCATCGTTTCCGTGAACGACAAGGAAACCGAACTAGATATGTACAGCAGCAAGAATCCGAATACTACCACAGCGGCTATGCAAGCTGTAATACTTGATGTGGAAATGCCGAAAGACGGTAAGATTATCGCAGAATTCAATGGCAAGAAGTTTGAACATACATTAGGTGAACTGCTTGAAGGTTCACGTTCACACTTTATGATCGGCTGGTTGAGCGAAGCGATCCTCTTCAACCGCGCTATGCCAGAAAGTTGCTTCACGGTAGAACATTACATGGAGGATAAAGAGCCTCAACGTGATACGGATTATTACTATGTACGTGCCCGTCAACGCGACGGACAATGGGCGTGGAGTTCACCGATCTGGGCAGAAAGAGTGTAAATCAAGTATTAAAATGATATGGAAAAAGAATACGCTATAGGAATTGACCTTGGCGGAACTTCAGTGAAATACGCCCTTATTGATAATGAAGGCGTATTTCATTTTCAAGGGAAGTTGCCGTCGAAAGCCGATGTATCGGCAGAAGCGGTCATCGGACAGTTGGTTGCCGCCATCAATGAAGTGAAGGCTTTTGCAAAAGAACAGAATTGTAAGATTAACGGTATAGGAATCGGAACACCGGGTATCGTAGATTGTACGAACCGAATCGTTCTGGGAGGTGCAGAGAACATCAAGGGATGGGAAAACCTATATTTGGCAGACCGCATTGAAGCAGAAACCGGCATTCCGGTCTTATTGGGGAATGACGCTAACCTGATGGGACTAGGTGAAACTATGTACGGGGCAGGCAAAGGGGCGACTCATGTTGTTTTCTTAACGGTAGGAACCGGTATCGGCGGTGCAGTTGTTATCGACGGTAAATTATTCAACGGTTTTGCCAATCGGGGAACGGAATTAGGGCACGTACCCTTAATTGCCGATGGAGAGCCCTGCGCTTGTGGTTCTGTCGGCTGTCTGGAGCACTATGCTTCTACTTCCGCTCTCGTACGACGTTTCAGTAAACGAATAGCAGAAGCCGGTATCTCCTATCCGGGCGAAGAGATCAACGGTGAATTGATTGTGCGTCTTTACAAACAAGGTGATAAGATTGCCACCGAATCACTGGAAGAACATTGCGATTTTCTGGGACACGGTATTGCCGGATTCATCAATACCTTCAGCCCTCAGAAGATTGTGATCGGCGGAGGCCTTTCCGAAGCCGGTGATTTTTATATCCGGAAGGTAAGTGAAAAAGCACACCGTTATGCTATCTCCGACTGTGCCATGAATACGGAAATCATGGCTGCCGCATTAGGCAATAAGGCAGGAAGTATCGGGGCCGCTTCCCTCTTCTTTAATGGAAAGTTAAAAGTTGAATAAACTCTCGACTTCCAATTGTCAACTTTCAACTTATTCAAAATTATGAAAAGAAATATAGGAATGCTGGCGCTGATAATGGCGTTTTGGTTCACAATCTCGTTTATCACTAATATTCTGGGACCACTTATTCCGGACATCATTCACAACTTCAATTTAAGTGACCTGGCAATGGCGGGTTTTATCCCGACTTCTTTCTTTCTGGCTTATGCCATCATGTCCATTCCCGCCGGGTTACTGATCGACCGTTTCGGTGAAAAGCCGGTATTGTTCGGCGGATTCCTAATGCCGTTTATCGGAACGATTCTGTTTGCTTGCATGCATACCTATCCGATGTTGCTGGCTTCTTCCTTCATCATCGGCTTGGGGATGGCTATGCTGCAAACGGTACTGAATCCGCTTCAACGTACTGTGGGAGGGGAAGAGAACTATGCGTTCGTTGCCGAACTGGCGCAATTTATGTTTGGAATCGCTTCTTTCCTGAGTCCTTTAGTGTATACTTATCTGATTCGTGAACTTGATCCGGCAACGTACACAGCCGGAAAAGGATTCTTCATTGATTTATTGGCAGACGTCACCCCGCGGGAAATGCCTTGGGTATCGCTTTATTGGGTATTCGCCTTAATTCTGTTGGTCATGTTGATTGCCGTCAGTCTCTCTCGTTTCCCGAAAATCGAATTGAAAGAAGACGAGAAAAGCGGATCAAAGGATTCCTATCTGGCTTTATTCAAACAAAAGTATGTATGGCTGTTCTTTCTGGGAATCTTCTGTTATGTCAGCACAGAGCAGGGCACTTCTATCTTTATGAGTACATTCCTCGAACAGTATCATGGAGTCAACCCTCAAACAGATGGCGCGCAAGCCGTTAGTTATTTTTGGGGATTGATGACGGCCGGTTGTCTGGTCGGAATGTTGCTGCTGAAGTTGATTGACAGCAAACGATTGTTACAGATTTCGGGAGTATTGACGATTGTGTTGTTGCTTTCCGCTTTATTCGGAAGCAAGGGAATTGCTTTGATTGCTTTCCCTACCGTAGGATTCAGCATTTCAATGATGTACTCCATCGTGTTCTCTCTGGCCTTGAATTCCGCCTCACAACATCATGGCTCTTTTGCCGGTATTTTATGTTCCGCAATCGTAGGCGGAGCAGGCGGTCCGATGATTGTCAGCACGATAGCCGATGCTACATCGCTAAGAACAGGTATGTTGTTTATCCTGGTCTTTGTAGGATACATCACGTTCATCGGCTTTTGGGCTCGCCCGTTGATTAACAATAAGACAGTGAAACTGAAAGAACTGTTTAAAAAAGCATGATTATGAAACAACGAAGCTATATTCTCCTTTTGTTTTCCATCCTGTTATCCGCAAACGGATATGCCCAGAAAGGTATTATGCGCCTTAGCCAACAGACATTGATGCATGAGGTACGTGAAACTCCTTCGCCACTGGATGGACAGCATATTGCAGTTAATCCGCCACGCTTCATGTGGCCGGATAAGTATCCGCATCTCGGTGCCGTACTCGACGGTGTGGAAGAAGAGGATTTCAAACCGGAAGTAACTTATCGTATCCGCATCGCACGTGATCCGGAGTTTAAGTCGGAAGTTATCACTGCCGAAAGGAAATGGGCATTCTTCAATCCTTTCAAATTGTTCGGGAAAGGAAAATGGTATTGGCAGCACGCATACGTTGACAAAGACGGTAAGGAGGAATGGTCGCCTGTTTACCATTTCTATGTAGACGAGCAGACGCGTACTTTCAACCCGCCTTCACTGCAAGAAGTATTGGCTAAATTTCCAAAGACTCATCCCCGTATTCTGCTCGATGCGAACGACTGGGATAACATCATCGAACGGAATAAGAACAACCCGGAAGCACAGGCGTATATCACAAAGGCCAATAAATGTTTGAATCACCCGCTGAAACATCTGGAAGAGGAAATTGATACGACACAGGTTGTGAAGCTGACGAACATCGTGCAATACCGTTCTGCACTGATTCGGGAAAGCCGGAAGATTGTAGACCGTGAAGAAGCGAACATTGAAGCAATGGTACGCGCTTATCTGCTGACTAAAGATGAGGTGTATTATAAGGAAGGAATCAAACGCCTTTCTGAAATCCTTTCATGGAAAAACAGCAAGTATTTTGCAGGAGATTTCAACCGTTCCACGATTCTGTCGATGAGTACTTCGGCATACGATGCATGGTATAATCTGATGAAACCGGAAGAAAAAAAGCTGCTCTTGAGAACGATCCGCGATAATGGCAAGAAGTTCTATCATGAGTATGTCAATCATCTGGAAAACCGTATTGCCGACAATCATGTCTGGCAAATGACTTTCCGTATTCTGAATATGGCGGCTTTCGCAACGTACGGCGAACTTCCGATGGCTTCTACTTGGGTGGATTATTGTTACAATGAATGGGTATCTCGCCTGCCGGGACTTAATACGGACGGGGGATGGCATAATGGCGATTCTTATTTCCATGTCAATCTCCGCACGTTGATCGAAGTGCCTGCTTTCTACTCTCGTATCAGTGGATTCGATTTCTTTGCCGACCCGTGGTATAACAACAATGCACTTTATGTCATCTATCAGCAACCTCCATTCTCCAAATCTGCCGGACAGGGGAATTCTCATGAGACAAAGATGAAGCCGAACGGCACACGTGTGGGGTATGCAGATGCACTGGCACGTGAATGTAATAATCCGTGGGCTGCAGCTTATGCACGTACGATATTGGAAAAAGAACCGGACATCATGAAGAAAACATTTTTAGGTAAATCCGGCGACTTGACTTGGTACCGCTGTACTACTAAAAAATCATTGCCGAAAGAGGAACGTTCATTGGCTGAGCTCCCTATGACAAAAGTATTCAACGAAACGGGAATAGCAACGATGCATACTTCATTGGGAGATATAGGTAAGAATGCCATGCTTTCATTCCGTTCGAGTCCTTACGGTTCCACTTCTCATGCACTGGCTAATCAGAATGCTTTCAACACGTTCTATGGTGGGAAGGCTATTTTCTACAGTAGCGGTCATCGTACCGGTTTTACGGATGATCATTGCATGTACGCCTACCGCAATACACGTGCGCACAATAGTATTCTGGTCAATGGCATGACGCAGAAGATAGGTACGGAAGGATACGGCTGGATTCCACGTTGGTATGAAGGGGAAAAGATTTCCTATATGGTGGGTGATGCGTCCAATGCGTACGGAAAAGTCACTGCTCCCATTTGGCTGAAACGCGGTGAGCTATCGGGTACTCAATATACTCCGGAAAAAGGATGGGATGAGAACAAACTGGATATGTTCCGCCGTCATATCATCCAATTAGGCAATAGTGGCGTATATGTGATTTATGACGAACTGGAGGGTAAAGAGGCTGTAACATGGAGTTATCTTTTGCATACGGTAGAACTTCCTATGGAAATGAAAGAACTTCCGAACGAAGTGCAAGTGACGGGCAAGAACAAGGCAGGCGGAGTTTCTGTAGCTCACCTCTTCAGTTCGGCTAAGACAGAACAGGCTATTGCAGATACTTTCTTCTGTGCTCCGACAAACTGGAAAAATGTAACGAACGCGCAAGGGAAAGCTCTGAAATATCCTAATCACTGGCATTTCTCTTCTACAACCGTTCCATGCAAGGTTGCCCGTTTCTTAACGGTTATGGATACTCATGGAAATAATCGCCCGGATATGAAAGTAGTCCGTAACGGTAATACCGTTCAAGTCGGAGATTGGGTTATCAACTGTAATCTGACTGCGAAAGGAAAAGCCGCTATCACCGTCACCAACAAATCTGAAAAGGTTTCTTTGAACTATGATGCAGGTAAAAAGGAAGGTGCAACAATTGTAACCGATCAGATAAAAGGCAAACAGATCAGTAAAATACTGACGGATTATTTGCCGGACTTTGAGATATAAAAAAAATAATTAAAAAGATACAAGAGAGTGTTCGAGGACACTCTCTTTATTTTTACAAAGAATTTATTCCCTTTCCCTTAAATATTTATCAATTCGTTCCATCAACAATAGTTGCCAAATCAAAGAATAATAAACGAGTATCAGAATCCGCATCATCCTCATTCAACGGAATAAAGCCATTCTTAAAATAAAATGGAACAGCATTAGCATATGCGTCTACTGTCAAAAAACGACAACCAGTTTTATTATCTATAATAAAATAGCTCTTAATAAAGTTCAACAGAAAAGTACCAACAAAGAGTCCTTTCATCGACAAATCAACTCCTAATCGACATATTTTGGCTGCGGGGTAGCTTTTCAGGCGCTTCTCATTCACAAAGCGATGTTTACGAAAACGATTAAATTCAGTCTTATTTTCAAAATCTCCTAAAGATATTCTATCATTTGCAAGACTAAAATACGCGATCACATTGTTTGGATCATCTCTTTTCTCTACCGTATAGCTCACAGCCAATAATGCATTTCTATAGTATACAGATTCATTCAAAATAAAATCGTTCAAATCGGTATCACCGCAATTGAACGATTTTATACACTCACCTTGTTTCAGTCTACGAATCGCATAATGATCTGAAAGGTGTTTTCTATTTTGCTGTTCCATCAGCTTATATTTTCAGCATTTTCATTGCTACTTCAAAGTCTTTCAGCCTTTGTTCTCTTTGCTCTTTTGTTTCTTTAGGCGGATTTTTCATCCGTTCCTCAAATTTCCGAGCGTCCTTCCCGAATAATATCGGGGTCTCCTTTATTGGCCTTGCCATACTAATCTCCTTCCTTGTTTATTGTAGGTACAAAAGTAGCCAATAAATAATAAAACTCCAAGAAAGAAGGATTTTATCTTAAATCTCTTCATTATATCTACCAACACTCGACACTTGGTCGCTTATCCGGTGTATACAGAAAAGCATATTGCACAAACTTTAAAATACTCTTTTCTTATTTAGAGGTAAATCCGAAAGCGCTTTTAGCGGAATATCTGTTTTATTCAATGATATGGTATCCGTCACAGGAACAGTGTCAAGCAGCCAAGGAGAAGATAATACCCTTCGAGCATATTCCTCCGATGAGTATCATACTTATTCAGCATTTCTTTCCGAGACTCATCAAAAGTCTGTTTCTCTTGTTGTGCAGATAGTACTATCACACAAAAGGACAAAACTAATCCCGCTAAAATCCGCTTCGCTTTCATTACAAACTAATCTATTCCTGTGATTTAAATCCTTCTTTGATAAAATCACTTATCTTTCCGGCATACTTTTGTGCGGCAGCCGATTCTTTCATTGCATTCTCGTATGCCCGTATACGTGCCTTAGTAGCTGCACTTTCACTGGCTATAAAGTAACTTTGCATTTCAAAGGTACCATCACCATTTTCACGAATAACGGTAAAGCTCTGTTCCAATTCACCTTTTATTTCCTTTTCCACTTCACGTTCGTAGGCTGCATAGAAATGCTCAAACTCACTGGTTCCTTCCGTTCCGTCTCCGGAAATATCGGAAACAACCCTACCTTTCACATGGCTACCGGCTTTTTGCGCATAAGTTACTACCGCATTATTATAAGCCATCTGTACACCGACATTTTTAGATTTGAACTTTGAAGCAACTCCAAGTACTTCTACCGCATCATCCCCCATCGTAGACAATCTATCAAAATGCTTTAATAAAACTACATCCGCACTGCGGGATGAACCGTAAATTTTCCAGTTTCCTTGTTTCAATTCTTTTTGCTTGGCTTTAAATTCTTTCTTTAATGCCTTTTCCAATGCCTTGTTCTGAGCTTGAAGCTCGGTTGTTGATACTATTACTAATAATGTCAACAAGAATACAATTATCTTCTTCATAATATCCAATTAAAAATGTATTTCTTTTGTTTCACTATATTTTGTTCCTTTAGAACTCTGCACAGCTGCATAAACATAACAAAAGGACCAACCTGTTACAGGTATAGACGCTTGAAAAGAGCCATTCACAACCTCACATTCTATAAAACTAACAGCACTTGAGTATGTCCCATAATAAAATCCAACTTTTTTAATTGAGTATTCAGTGCCTGAATAATCAATATTACAACGGGCTTTTACATAAGGTTTGCTATAACTCAAACTGAGTCCTTCAGGCTTTGGCATCGGAACATAGTCGGAATTATCAATATATTCAGGTCCTATAGTCACAGTTCCTCTTGAGGTTGTAATATACGCGCCAACATAGCAATATCTCATATTATCAGATAGAAAGTTGGATATACCCTCTGTAGTAAACACATTACCACTGACCGTACATTTTATTTTCGTCCCTGTATTATAAGTAACTCCTTCATTATCTCCATAAAAGAACCCGACTTCAAGAATTGGCAAATCATCCTCATGATGCTCAATTCTGCAACTAGCAGAGACAATATCCTCAACTACTTCCAAACTCAAATCCACCGGAATCGGAACACTTCTTTCACTGTCTCCGCTCCAATCAAACGGATCTTCCGAACATCCCACATACATAGCGGATGCACAAATCAAAAATAATAACCTTACATATTTCATATACATAATCATTGTCTTTTAAATTATCAATTCATTTATTTTCTCTTTCCCATAGGTCTACAAACACTTCCTTGTGAAAAGTCTCTTTATCCTGCTTACTCGCAGATAACTTTTTACAAAGTGCCTTCAACACATCATCTTTCCTTAGTTTTAGAGTGATATACACTGTATATTTCCCATTCTTCTCCTTAATTACATTTTCATCAGTCACAGTCACATTCTGCAATAACATATTGGCGGTCATCCGAGTCTCTGTCATAAAATCATCGGCGGACTTTCCCGTTTCACTATTATGCTCAATATAACTCTTCGTCACATTTTCCACTTTGCCATTCACCATTGTAGCCAATGTGTTTTTAGCAAACAGTAGTGCCTTCTGACGTGCTGAAATTACTGAAGCTGTAGTTGCACTTTGAGTTGTCTTGAAATACTGACCATCTCCCAAACTCTTCATAGCAAATACGCAACAATTCATTCCTAAAAATAAGATTAATAAATAGCACTTCATTTCACCTCCTTATTTAAGTTATCAATAATTAAGTCAACCACACTAATCTGCAAATCCGGCTTCCGAACCCTGTTCTGTTGTAGCCAAAGCGCAAATTGTCGGGAAGTTACCGAAGGAAGTCCACTGTACCCTTCAGGAAGTTCTTTATGTTCAGTATCGCCCATTGTAAAAAAGAAATCTTTTGTAAAAGGAGTTTCCGAAAAGAGATAATAGACACGAATAGCATCATATTCTCTATCGGTCATCAGTTCAAGCTCATCTACCATCTTCTGCTCTTTCAGCGGAACAGCAGACAAATCGAAGAAAGAATGCCAACGGTTAGCCTCTACCCAAACATCATCTTCGTGATCGAAAGCGGCATAAGGAAGCATACGAAACGCATTTTCTCCATTGTCCATGAACAAGACCAAATGTCCGGACTTCGTACTACGAAACCGGGTAATAAACAAATCACCTTGTCGAAATACCGAATCAATACCGACGGACAATTTAGCTTCTCTTTTCAGAATCGCCTGCTCTACAACCACCTGTTTCCGTCCATTCAAAATCTGAAACTCAAACTGCGGAAGGATTTGCCTTAAAGGTTGCGCATAACCCTTTACCCGACATGTCCACTCTATGGCAGCTACTTTCTTTTTCAGTTCTCCCCTGCGGTTTGCCTTCATAATCTCCGCTTCTTTCGAACTCCATTCCGGTTCCATAAGATCCGCTTTCCAAATCCCCTGTGGAAATTGGGAAGACAAATCGACATAGTACTCCGAATGGCGAAGCTCGCTTTCAAAAGATTTCATAAAGTTACCGTAAGCGATGGAAGTACCGAATTTTTTCTCAATAGCTTCTTGCTGTGCCATATTCAAAAGCCCTTCCCGGTCGAGTTCCTCTCCGCAGGGAATCTTTATGGAAGTACAACCTTCCACTAACACCCAATCCGAAGAAGGAACTCCGTGAAAAATCTGTGAACGACCGGACACGGTGCACAGCAAGACTCCCACTATCAGGCATATCTTTCCTTTCACACCCATCTTTCTTTCCTAATAAGCTTTCAAAGTAGAATGTTTCTTCAAGAAACGGCTACCTCCAAACCAGAATCCTACCGACAGCGCATGAACCGGTTTCGCTTTATTTCCCAATCCAGCTTTGTCAATTGTTTTACTCATGCAGAAGTGTTTATAGCCGACACGAAAATTACCAAATTCTATTCCGACTCCAAACTGATAGCCAAGAATAAAAGGCCGGGTACCGGTGTCTTCCCAAACTTCCGGATCATCCTTCGGACTTCTATCCCATGAATCTGACGAGGATATGTCCGCATAAGGAGTAATACCACCATTCCAATATACCCGGGCACGATTTGTCAGCAAATATTTTACTTCCACTTCCAAAGGAATATCCACACCCATAGATTGTGTATAAGTATCATAACCGTCAAAAGTGCTGCAATCTTCCACCCACATGAAGCCTAATCCTGCCCGTAATGACAAAGCGAGGTAATTAGGAGTCCAGTTACGGGGTAAAAGATAATCCATCATAAAGTTTGCCTGACCGAATAACCGTCCTGTTTTGTCTTCATTCTGAAAATAACCGTCAGAGTCATATTCATAAGCAGAGCTAAATCCGGGACCTCCTTCAAAGCCAAAACGCCACTGCGCATTTCCTTTCACAGAAAATACAAATAAAACACACAGTAGCCCTACTGTTTTTATTATTGTCTTCATTATTCACTAATTTGTTAGTTTAATATTTTATGAATGTATCTTTTGCACGTGCACTTACTTGGAGTACAGGATTCTGATGCACTTGTTCACCTTCCAACTCTTTCACTAAATAAGGCACTCCCGTTGCCTGTTCGTCCGACAAATACTTATATAGCTCATCAAACGTCAATGTTCCATCACCATTTAAGTCCGATTGTGCCTTATTCTGCATAGCTTTAAACAGGACATACGAAAACAGTCCATGCTTCTTATCCTTATACCAATTGGCGTATTGATCTTCTTTCGCAGCCGAAAATATGACGAATTTCGCCAATTTATCAGGTTTAGGACGACGAACAAATTCCGTAGCCGATGCTTCCATCGTTATCTCCTGGCCTGAGAAACAAGCATCAGTAATCACATTCACTTTATCCACCGGCAATGCCCCCAATACTTTATAGATACTCTGTAAAGAAGTAGCCTGTTCCTTGCAACTTTTCGGGTTCGAACGGACTCCCAGCAAATAGGGTTGTCCCATAAACGGATATCCATGGCCGGAATAGAAAAAGTAAACTTCTTTGGCTCCTGTGGCAGCTACCATCTGAGCCAACTTACCTTCCTGTCCGTCTACGCCAAAGATGTCATCAAAATCTTTCTTATCGGCGTTGGCCTTAAACAAGATATTATTTTCCTCCACTCCCAACGTCTTTATCAGATAATCACGCATCGTTTTCGCGTCATTGACAGCATATTTCACCGGACCGACCTTAGTAGTTCCCTGTTTTCCGGTAGCAACCTGATAATCAGTATTACCAATAATCACCGCCACGGCATTTGACTTAACCTGCGCAACCGGAATATTAATATCTACATCCGATTTTCGGTCGTACACATTTTCCTGATAGGAAGCTATTTCGGGATATTTCTTCTGGAAAGCATTATGTATCGTAATTTCTACAGCCACACGACGATATTGCGCTCCCACCTCTTTAGCTATTTCCGCAAAATGTTCGTAGCGCATATCCGCTGCCCTGAAAGGACCTACATGCGCCATCATAAAATCTTTAATATCCAATGTACGCAAATAAGCAAGCTGTTCATTAGAACTAATCCCTTTTTCTTTGTTTACCGAAACATAGCTATATGCTCCGTTCACAAAACATTCCGCGTCTTTGATTTCACCGAAACTGCCATCGTATGCAACTGCATTTCTAAATGGAGCCGCATCTGTTCCTCCAATAATCTTCACAGTCACTTTAGTTCCCGGCACAATATATTCTTCCAACTTCGACTCAACTGTTGTTTTTATTATGCCTGCCGTCTGAAGTGCCGCCTGCGAATCTTTCAAGCGGTATTTCCCAGCCGGCCAATCTTCAGTAGCTTGTGATATATTCATCTTCTTAACATAATCGGAAACGACCTGAACATCATAGCGCACCTTCATATTATATTCCACCGCCCCGTCTTTTCTTACTTCTGGCATGACTTCGGCATTCACGTCCACCTTCGTATTCTCCGTCAGTTGATTATTGGCACGCAATAAAGCAATCGCCGTAGCCAGCATTTCCTTCAAATCATCCTTGATGTCTTTCGTCACATCTTCCGCTTTCTTCACAGCTTTCTTCACTTCTTCCACTCTCTGCCGTGTTTCCAGATTCTCGTTTTTCTTCTTTTCCGATGCCATCCACGTAGGATTATAAGGTACTAACGCCAATTCCTGCGTCCTTCCTCCGCCACTCCCGGCAAGTTCGAAGCGATGCAAATCATCACCGACTTGTATTAATAAGGTAGCCGTACGGCGTCCTTTCAAAGATTTACGGATAGGTATATTCACCTCTCCTTTCAAACTCTTACCAGGTATCAAATTCATTTTGGAAGAAGGTAACGCTTTATAAGTCGCTCCATCCAATGTCAGCCGGACATTCTTATCAGCATTAAAGAGTAAACTGCTACCTTTTTGCAGTTTGACTTCCAAAACAAAAGTCATCATTCCACGATTGGACTTTCTACCAAAGTTTGACACCACACAGAAACTGTTCGGGCAAACAGAGATCAAATCATTAACCCTAACGTTCGTGTCGAGTTGTGGCCAATTAGGATCATTTACATCAAAAGGTTTTTCCATATCCGACTTCACATCCCGCCACCCCACGTTGGGCAGTATCGATGTTTTAACCGGATTAACGGATGAAGACTTCTGAGCGTAAGCATCCACATTACATACCAGCATGATAGCACAGCACATAGCCGTCATCACACTACTGTTCTTCTTACATTTGTTCTTCATTTGTAAGTAACTATTAAATAATTAAACTAAAAAATAAGATTGTTCAGTTGGCTTGATAGCGCAAGGTATATATAGAAGAGAGCATATACCTGGCATTAAAGAAAATGGAACTATAAACAAATTGCACTGTTTCATTGCATTCTATTGTTTGTTTTGCTTATAGCCTCCCCGGATTGGGCAATAAATAAAAAAGGCATGGGAGTCTGTACTTTTGCTTATCCCGAACTCAGGCTCTCGCATTGCCCATCTACAAGGATAAGCAACGCAGCTAGCCCACGCCAAGATGAGATATACAGAACACCATGCATCACATAATGTTTGTTCCTACATCTTAAGTGGACGCTTCCCGTTGCCGTATCTCCTTGTAGATTTCAAATTTGCGAGATTTGAGTTCAGAAGATAACGTTTGGTAAACGCCTTTCTTAATTCTAAAAATTTCCCGCCGCCCCCTCTGGGGCTAGCTGGATGTTGCAAATATAGAAAGTAATATTAAAACATACAAACTTTCTTTTATTTTTATTTCTTCTCCACGATGACAACCCAATACAATTCACGAAAACCAACGAACTAACATGTATGGATTTAAAATCTCAAAGCCCTTCACCTTTTCGCCATAACGTCCTGTTCATCGCCGTTTGCGGGTGAAGGGCCTTCCCCTCATCAGTCTTTCACCTATATGTGAATAGGGCGCATACCCTGCCATGTTTTACTAATAGACAACTTCTTCTTCCCTATAGCCAAACTTCTCTTCATCAGTAACTAAATCTCGGTTTGACTAGTCGCAATCTATAAACGAAGCCTTTGATTATAAAAACGAAGGTTGCGTTTATATAAATGAAGCCTTTGTTTTTATAAACGCAATCTTCGTTTATAGTTTCATTGCTGTAAAACGGAAGTTTAGATATAATCATAAGGAAGTTAGGATATAAGAGAACACAAGTCTTACTACAATAAAAAGCATTCAAAGCTATGCACAACGGGAGCAGTTTCAAACTTTATTAAATATATTCCTATATCACTACTGTCCAAAGAAATTTTCTCAGACATGATTTAAATTAGTTTATATTAA
>ERZ791858.54-NODE-54-length-142208-cov-42.066196_pt1 | contig 142208 bp, 124 predicted proteins | sample MGYA00510284_ERZ791858 | MGnify/ENA primary metagenome ERZ791858 (study PRJEB30046, sample SAMN00792077) | human gut metagenome | study: EMG produced TPA metagenomics assembly of the A metagenome-wide association study of gut microbiota in type 2... | reverse complement strand
AGGACATGGAGCATGGCGCCGCGGTAATCGGCCAGGCAGTAACAGGCGCTGAGGTGCCTCACAGCCGGCGGCTTGTTGATGCGCCGGGGATGCCAGATGGCGGCCAGGCAGTCCGGGCACCAGTCGCCATCATGGGTCACCATGGCGCCGCAGGACGGACAGCGCGGCGGATATAAGAGGTTGAAAAGCTGCGTGATCAGGGACATGGTCTTCCCTCCCTAGACGATGAGTTCTCCTTGCAGGCGCGGGATGAGCAGTGTGAAGCGGCGGCTCGTGCGCTGGTTCTGGACGGCTGTCTGGACGGCCCGCTTGGTGCCGACGAGGATGACTTTGCGCTTGGCCCGGGTGACGGCCGTATAGAAGAGGTTGCGCTGGAGCATGATGGCGTGGCTGTTGACCAGGACCATGATGACCGTGTGGTATTCACTGCCCTGGCTCTTGTGGACGGTAATGGCATAGGCCAGGGTGATTTCATCGACTTCCTGGCCTTCGTATTTGACATCCTGTTCGGGATAGCGGACATAGACCATGTCCTTCTGGATGGCAAAGATTTCACCCATATCGCCGTTGAAGACGCCTTTTTCATAGTCGTTGTGCTTCTGCATGACCTTATCGCCGACGCGGAAGACGACGTTCTTCCCTTTCAGTTCGGCCTTCCCTTCGGCCGGCGGGTTGAACCGTTCCTGGATGAGCTGATTGAGGTTATCTACGCCACAGGGGTTCTTATACATCGGCGACAAGACCTGGACGGCGAATTTATCGCCCGTTTCCAATAATTCGCTGTTATAGAGGGCGCTTATCTTTTCGGCGCCGTCGGCTTCGTTGTCGATTTCGACAAAGCGGAATTCCGTGTCTTCATTGACGACGGGCAGGCGGCCGCTGTTGATGAGATGGGCATTGGTGACGATGCGGCCCCCTTCTTTCTGGCGGAAAATTGTATCCAGACGGACGACCGGGACCTGACCGGACGCGATGATGTCGTGCAGGACGGCGCCGGCCCCGACCGACGGCAGCTGGTCGGCGTCGCCGACGAGGATGCAGCGGCACTGCGGCTTCAGAGCGCTGAGGAGATGGTACATCATTTCCATGTCGAGCATGGATACTTCATCGACGATGACCAGGTCGGCCGGCAGCATCTTCGTTTCGTTGTATTCAAAGACCTGCATGGCCCCGACGTGGCCGTCGGGAACGAGCAGGCGGTGGATGGTCTTGGCCTTGCGCTGCGTCGTTTCGGCCAGGCGCTTGGCCGCCCGTCCCGTCGGTGCACAGAGCAGGATGCGCAGGCCTTCCTGTTCGGCCAGGCGGATGATGGTCTGGACGACAGTCGTCTTGCCCGTCCCAGGGCCGCCGGTGATGACGGTCATGCCGGACTGCAGGGATTTCTCTACGGCTTCGCGCTGCTTGTCGGCCAGCTCGAAATGGCGCGCATCCTGCCAGCGGTCGAGGAAGAGCTGGACGTGGGTCTTCATGGGCAGGGGCTTCATATTCCCCATTTCGCCGATGCGCCCGGCAATATATTCCTCTTCTTCATAGGCTTCCGGCGTGTAGACGTACAAAGTCCCTTCAAAATCGGCCGTACAGAGCTGGCCCACTTCGATGGCTTCCCGGAGGATGTCGTGCAGCCCCAGGGCATCGGCCTGGAGGATGAAAGCCGCCCGCCGGACCAGTTCCGTATCGGGGATACAGACGTGGCCATTCTGGGTCATCGTCCGCAGGACATAGGTCAGGCCGGCGCTGAGGCGCTGCGGGTCCTGCCGGTCCATGCCGTAGGCCAAGGCGATCTGGTCGGCCGTCTTGAAGCCGATGCCATCGATTTCAGCGATCATGCGGTACGGTTCTTCCGTCAGGACGTAGTGGACGTCGTCGCCGTATTTCTGCAAGAGCCGGCTGGCATAACGGCCGGCGACGCCGTGCTGTTCCAGGTCATAGGCGATGTCGTTGACCTGTTTTTCTTCATAGAAGGATTCCGTAATGACGGCCAGCTTCTTAGGGCCGATGCCTTCGACTTCCAGGAGCCGCTGTGGGTCTTTTTCCAGTACGGCCATGGTATCCTTGCCAAAGGCCGCGACGACGCGGTGGGCCAGGGCCGGTCCCATGCCCTTGACGGCGCCGCTGCCCAGGAAGCGTTCGATGCCGTCGACCGATTCGGGGATGATGCGGCTCCAGCCGTCAGCGGCGAACTGGCGGCCATAGCGCTTATGCTGGACCCAGTGGCCCTTCACTTCCAGGCGGTCGCCGACGAGGGGTTTCGTCCCGTGGCCGGTGACGGTATACGTCGCATCATCGTCTTCATCGTGCAGGCGGAAGACGCGGTAATCCGAATCGGGCGCTTCAAATAAGAGGCGTTCCGCAATGCCTCGTACTACGATTTGTTCCATCTTCACAGCCCCATATGCTCCCGTTCGTATTTCTTGCTCTCATCCATGATGCACTGATAAATACGCCGCAGATACGGCGACAATTCCTTCTGGACGGTCAGATTGGCGATCTTATCCAGGACCTGCCGTTCCCGGCGGGGGTCATAGATTTCCATATGATGCTCCTTCTTATAGGCGGCGACTTCGGCGACGACCTGCATGCGCCGTTCCAGTATTTTCGTCAAATCCCGGTCCAATACGTCGATTTCCCGGCGACATTCTTCTAATTCCATACACTAGCCCTTCCCTTCTGCATAATATCTTTATTATAGCAAAAAAAGCGGGTTCAGGCCATTTTATTCATCTTGTGCAGGAAAATCCAGCTCCCCAGGCTGAGGAAAATGACGCCCATGACCGTCAGGGCCGTCAGGTTATGGCTCAGCGTGGCTAGATGGCCGGACAGGAAGAGTTCGCGGACGGCGTTGGACATCCAGGCCATGGGAAAGGCCTGGGCGACAACCTGGGTCACTGGGTCCATGGCCTCCAGGGGCCACGTATAGCCGCCGAAGATGAAGGCCGGCACGGTGTACATGATGGACGCCCGGACGAACTGCAATTCGTTGTGGAAAATGGATGACGCGAAGAGGCCCAGGGAAATGGCAGCAAAAGAGAAGGCCCCGGCCAAAAGGCCCAGCGACTGGATGGACGCCCGGTCAGGGATGCCCAGCAGGCAGGCCAGGACGCAGACCAGGCCAAAGGATAAAATGGACAGGACCCAGTACACGCCGACTTTGACGACCAGCAGCTTGCCCTTCGACGTCCCTTTCAGCTCAGGATTGCGGAAATCGCACTGGACGGCAGCTCCGATGGCCAGGAAAAAGCCCTGCTGCATGGCCGCCATGGCCAGGCCGGTGACGAAGAACATCATGTAACTCTGGGTCGGGTTATTGAGGACGCGCAGCGTCGTCTCTACCGGTGAGATGCGCTTCTTCAGCATCTGTTCATCACCGCTGGTCTGCAGGGCCGCCTGTCGGGCGGCAAAGCGCGTATTGAAGGTATTGACGATGTCGTTGCCAGCCGTCGTGGCGATATTGGTCGTAATGATATTGGCCCCGTTGAGCATGAACAGGACTTTAGCGCTGCGGCCGTTGAGGATATCGTGAGAAAAATCGGCCGGAATGATGACGGCGGCGTAGACCTCTTTCCGGCGCAGCATGTCCCGTGCCTCCCCTTCATCGGCGACGACGCGGACCAGCCCCAGCCGTTCGTCATCATCGACTTGGCGGGTCAAAAGGCGGCTGTAGGCCGTATGTTCCTCATCGCAGACGACCGTTGGTATTTCCTTGACGACGCCGGGGTAATAGAGGATGCCGAAGAGGATCAGATAGGCCGTCGCGGCACCGAAGAGAAAGATGGACCGCCGGGCATCGTGGAGAAAGGCGTTGGCCAGTTCCCGGCGTATCAATGCAATAAATCCCATTATGACCGCGCTCCTTTCCGCTTACGCGCAATAGCCCCTGCCGCTATTTTCAGGAACGTCTTCATGCCGTAGCGGCGGCGCAGGGCAAAGATGGCCGTTCCCAGAGCAAAGGCCCCGGCCCCCATGAGCAGCAGCTGCAGGGACTGAGAAACCAGCGCCGGCGCATAACCGGCCAATAAGATGTCGCGGACGCTGTCGGCGGCATGGCGCATGGGGAAAATCTGGGCAATGGCGGCAGCGACGTCGCTCATGTAGAAATCAGGCCAGCTCAGGCCGCTGTACAAGAGGCCCGGCATGATATAGAGCAAGGGCATTTCAATGGACATGACCGCATCCGGACTGAGCACGGCAAAGAGGACCATAATGCCGGCGACGGCCAGGCAGAAAGCCGTTATCATGACGGCCAGGGCGGCCAGGGCCCCCTGTACGGGGACGGCGAAGCTGTAGTATAAAAATCCCAGGGAGAGGAAAAAAGAAGGAACCGCCATGACCAGTACACCGAGCACCTTGGCACCCAGGATCAGCCACGACGGGATGGATTTTTCATAGCCATGGTGCTGGAACTCCCTGGCAATGAGGGGACATAAGACGAGCATAATGGCAATCTGCAGGCCATTCATGGTCAGGCCGGCCAGCATGAACGGCGTGTAACCGGCCGTCGGATTGTTGACGATGCGGATGCCCAGGCGGACGGGATAAGCCATATTCATGGCCGCTGCCGGCAGCTGGTTGCCCGCTTCCAGGAGTTTGGCCGCAATGCCGACGGACAAGGTCTTGTTGATTTCACTGGCTGCCGTCAGGGCGGCGTTGCCGAACATGTTATTGGCCGAGTTGACCGCCAGCATGAGCGGCACGGGATTGCCCAGCTTGACCTGTTTGGACAAATCCTCCGGGATGTACAGGCCGACCAGGGCCTTGCCGCTGTTCAAATCGTCGACCATATCTTCCGACTGCGTCACCTGGTCGACGAGCTGGAACTTTTCAGCATCGCTGTAAGCCTGGACGATGGTCCGGCTGACGACGGACTGTTCTTCGTCGCAGATGACCAGGGGGATCCGTTCGACGGAGTTCTGATAGTAAATGATACCAAAGGCCAGGGTAAAGGCCAGGGGCAGCAGGAAGAGGATCGCCGCGACGGGAAAGCGCCCCTGCCAGAGCCAGTGCCATTCCTGCTTCAAGACGTGCCATACTTTCATGTCAGTCACCTGCCATATACTGGAAACGCATGCCCGGCCGCAGGGCATCGCTGTTGACCTGGACCTTGACGTTGAAACTGATGATATCCGTATCGTTGCCGCGTTCGCTCGTCGCCCGCTGGGTGGCGAATTCCGACTTCTGGCTGATATCGGTGATGGTCCCCTGGACGCGGGTGACACCGTCTCGGGCCTGCATGGTCAGGACCTGGCCGAGGTGGAAATCTTTGAGCTTCGTTTCCGGGATCTTGAAGTCGACCCAGTTGTCGTTCGGGTCCTGCAGGGCGACCAGCGGCGTCCCCAGGGAAATCATGGAACCTTCTTCGATGTATTTAGCCGTAATGATGCCGTCGAAAGGGGCCTTGATTTCCGTTTCATCCAGGGATACTTCGATCTGCTGCAGCTGGGCCTGAGCCGCTTCCAGTTTCTTCTGGGCCGCATCGGTAGCCGCTAAGTTGGCATCGGTCTGCAAGAGGCCGGCCTGGGCCGACGATACGCTGGATTGGGCCTGGCTGTACGCCGACTGAGCGACTTCGTACTTGGTCTTATAGGCATCGAAGACGGATTTGGAAATAGCCCCTTGGGCATAGAGTTCCTGGTAACGGTTGAAATCTTTTTCTGCCAAATCCAGATTGGACTGGGCCGAATCGAGGCCAGCCGAAGCCGTATCGACTTGGGACTTGGACGTACTGTCCTGGAGGTCCGTGACGACGCCGGACTGGCGCACCTGGGCCTGGAGGGCCTTGATATTGGCTTCGGCCTGGGCCTTCTGGGCCAGGAAATCGCGCTGGTCGATGTAGGCGATGATGTCGCCCTGTTTGACCGTATCCCCTTCCTTGACGCGGAGCTGGACGACACGGCCAGCGACTTTGGAGTTGATGTCGATTTCCTTGGCATCGGCCCGGCCCCACAATTCATCTGACGCTGCTTCCTTCTGCAAACTGCAGCCGCTGGCCAGGCAGACAACGGCCAGGGCCAGGAGCAGGCTGGCAGTCCATTTCTTTTTTTCTATGAACATGATGAGTTCCCCCTTTTGTTTGTTGAACATGTTCAAATCTTGGGCAAAAAAGGCTGCCCCATGAAGCCCCAAAATGGCCTCATGCGGCAATCCTTTACAGGAAGCCGTCCTATCGCCGGTGGATCATCTCATCGGCAATGGCTTCGATTTCCGGCAGGCGCTGTTCGAGCTGGGCCAGGACGTCATGGCTCTCGGCGGCTGAAATGCCCAGCAGCTGCAAAGCCGTATCCAGGACCAGGGCGGCGTACTTTTGGCTGTCCATGGGCTGGCTGAAGTCGAACTGGACGATGTAGCTGCGCATGGCCCCTTTGATGAGCAGGGAGCGCAGGAAAATATCCTCCTTCGATAATCCCAGGGAATCGCCGAAGATACGGCCCGTCATATCGGCCAGATGGTCCGTGATCTTTTCAAACGTCAAGGGCGTCGTATAGCCTTCATAATAGGTTTCGCGGACGAGCTGGTTCATGGCCACGGCTTCAAATTCGACGAGGCACAGGGCGGCGTAGCGGAAGGCCGGCGACTCCTGCCTGAAATGGGCTGCAATCAAATCGGTGCACTGCCGCAGCAGCTCCATGACCAGGGACTGGAAGATATCTTCTTTATTCTTGAAGAAATAATAGATGCTCCCTGTGAGGACGCCCGATTTCTCGACGATCTGACGAATCGTCGTCTTTTTATACCCCTGCTGGACAAAGAGCTCCTTCGCCGCAGCCAGGATGCGCTGACGGACTTCGTCTTTATCTTTTTCCATAAAAGCACCTTCTTGAACATGTTCAACTATTTTATCTTTAGTGTACCTGTTCTCGAAATCCTTGTCAAGACTACAGCGTCACGTTATATATCCATTAATCGCATAAACGATTTACTTCCATGCAGAATATCCATTTGTCAGAGAAGGATTCATCCTTTATAATGTAAAGGTATGAGTTTTTTTAGATTTTATTTATCAATTCAATTCAATGAAAAAAGGTTGTGATTTTGCATGGAAGAAACTCAACAGCAGCAGGGACTGCGCCGCAGCCTGAAAGCCCGCCACATGAACATGATCGCCATCGGCGGCGCTATCGGCACGGGCCTGTTCGTCGCCGGCGGTGAAACGGTCAGCTCTGCCGGTCCGGGCGGTGCCCTCGTCGCCTATGCCCTCATCGGTATCATGGTTTATTTCCTCATGACAGGCCTCGGCGAAATGGCGTCGTACCTGCCGGTCAGCGGTTCTTTTGAAACCTACGCCAACCGCTACGTCGATAAATCCCTTGGCTTTGCCCTGGGCTGGAACTACTGGTTCAACTGGGCCATCACGGTAGCGGCCGAACTCGTCGCCGGCGCCCTGATCATGAAATACTGGTTCCCTGACGTACCGGCTGCCATCTGGAGCGGCCTGTTCCTCATTATCCTCTTCGTCCTCAACTACTTGTCGACCCGGTCCTACGGCGAAAGCGAATTCATCTTCGCCGGCATCAAGGTCCTGACGGTCCTGGTCTTCCTCTTTGCCGGGACATTGCTCATCCTAGGCCTCGGGCCGGAACCGTCGCCGGGCTTTACCAACTGGACCATCGGCGATGCGCCCTTCGTCGGCGGCTTCACGGCCATGCTGGGCATCTTCATGGTCGCCGGCTTCTCCTTCCAGGGGACGGAAATGATCGGCATCGCCGCCGGTGAAAGTGAAGATCCGGAAAAGAACGTGCCCCGCGCCGTCCACTCCATCTTCTGGCGTATCCTCATCTTCTATTTAGGCGCCTTTACGGTCATCGGCTTCCTCATCCCCTACACGGACCCGAACCTGCTCAACACGAACATCGAAAATATCTCCATCAGCCCGTTCACGCTGGTCTTTGAACGCTTCGGCCTGGCCGCAGCCGCTTCCATCATGAACGCCGTCATTTTGACCGCCGTCCTGTCGGCAGGCAACTCGGGCCTCTACGTCTCGACGCGTATGCTCTACGCCATGGCCGAAACAGGGCAGGCACCGAAATGCTTCCTCAAGCTGAACAAGCGCGGCGTCCCGTCGTATGCCCTGTTCGCAACGGTCGTCTTCGGCCTGGCTGCCTTCCTGACGTCCCTCATCGGCGAAGGCAAAGCTTATGACTGGCTGGTCAACATCAGCGGCATGGCCGGTTTCATCACCTGGATCGGCATCGCCATCTGCCACTTCCGCTTCCGCCGGGCCTATATCGCCCAGGGCAAAGACCTGAAAGACCTGCCCTATAAGGCTACGTGGTTCCCCTTCGGCCCCCTCCTGGCCCTGATCATGTGCATCATCGTCACGGCAGGCCAGAACTACTCGGCCTTCACAGGCGCAGAAATCGACTGGTACGGTGCCAGTGTCGCCTACATCGGCATCCCCGTCTTCCTGGCCGTCTTCTTCTATCACAAATTCAAACATAAGACCCACCTCATTCCCTTGAAAGAGGTCGACCTTTCCCGCGATAAGTAGGAAAAAGAGGCTGTCGCACATGCGACAGTCTCTTTTTTCGTGGTTCGTGGTTCGTGGCTAGTGGTTCGTGGCTAGTGGTTCGTGGCTCGTGGTTCGTAAGGGCTATCACGCGAAGGTTTCTACCATCATGCGCGGCCCTTTTCTCTTTAATGTTTGAAGCAAAAGCGGCTATCGCATTATACGTTTTTTGCTTAATGCGACAGCGCCTTTTCTGTAGGGGCGCCACGCGGGGCGCCTGCTCCAGGATATGTACGATTTACCGACCAAGTTGTTAAAAGAATCATCCAAATCCCCAACGGGTCGCCCACGTGCGACCCCTACGAGCTCCGAATCGTATTTTCGCAGTTAAACCTTAAACTTAAACGTTTAGTGCATTTATTTCAAAAAATATTATGTTTCATCCTTGACTTTATTAAGTGATGATGCTATCATAGCACCATCAACTGATAAACGTCATAAACGCGACGACGCAAAATAGTACGTCTGAGTCTATCGTTTCCAGAGAGCTGCCGGCTGGTGTGAGGCAGCAGCGATACCGGACCGAACTCATTGCCGAGCGGAGAGGCTGAATGGAGTAGGCCGATACGGGAACTCCCGTTATAGAGCGTGGATATCGCCATGAGCCGTATCCGAGAGTGCATCCGCAAGGATGAAACAGAGTGGTACCGCGGAAGGATCATACAACGCCTTTCGTCTCTTCAATGCTTCGAGCAGAGAGACGAAAGGCGTTTTCGTTTCTCTCCATGGTTCTTAAAAGGAGGAAAATCTTATGGCTAATATTTCATCGATCAAAGCCGCTTCACTGAGCATGTGTTTTTCCGTCGGTGCCGTCTTATTCAGTTCCCACGCCGGCGGCGGTTTCGCTACGGGCAACCAGGAAAATGTCTACTTCGTCAGCCTCGGCTGGCTCGGTCCGATTACGGCTATCATCACCATGCTGCTGTTCACGCTGACCATCAAGGAAGCCATGAACATGTACAATTCCCGTCATCTCACCAGTTACCGTCAGTTATTCCAGAACTTATACAGCCCCTTCAAAGGCATCGAATATCTCTTTGAAGCCTTCTTCTACATCATGGTCTTAATGGCCGTATCGGCTACGATTTCCGGCGCCGCTTCGGCTATCAACGTCCAGACGGGCCTCAACTATTATGCCGGCATCGGCGTCGTCGGCGCCATCATCTTCTTCCTGACCATCTTTGGTGCCGGCCTGGTACGCCGGGCAACGACCTACATGGGCATCGCCATTCTGGCCATGGTCATCATGATTTTCTCCGTCGGCATCTACATGGGCGGCTCCATCGAAGGGACACAGTTCTTTACGACGGCCATGGCCCAGGACTTTGCCACCAACGGTTTCAGCAAAGTACCGACAGCCATCCTCCATGCCGTCACCTATTCCGGTTTCCAGTGCGTCGTCATCCCGACGATGATCGTCGTCGGCACGCCGCTGGTCACTCGTAAAAATTGTGCTACGTCCATGTGGTTCTCCTTCGTCATGAATGCCATCGCCCTGACCTTAGCGGTCTGCATGCTCTTAGGCTGGACCGGCATCTACGGCAAATCGCCCTTACCGACCCTGACCAGCTGCAAAGCCATGGGCATGTCCTGGCTGACCATCGCCTACAGCGCCTTCTTACTGCTGTGCCTCATCTCGACAGGCGTCACGACAGTCTTCGGCTTCACAGCCCGCTTCTCGGAAACGAAGTGCCTGAAGAAAGTAAGCCATAGCGCCGTCACCCGTTCGGCCATCGTCACCCTGTTCATTATCATCGCCTCCATGACCGTCTCCGTCGCCGGCCTGACCAACATCATCAAATACGGCTACGGCTATTGCGGTTACTTAGCCATCGCCATCATCATCGTCCCCTTCCTGACCATCGGCTATTACAAAAACAAACGCTACGCTTCGGATAGCGAATACCGCGCCCGCATCGACGCCATGAACGAAAACCCCGAAGCTGCCCAGGCATTCCAGCCCACAGCCGAAGTCGCAGGACATTAGGAAAAAGGCGCTGTCCCATGAAGACAGCGCTTTTTTTATGGTTTCTGCGTCCCTAAATATTCATAACCGAACCACTGATTGTCTTCGGACCAGGTCAACTGATAATACACTGGCGCATCAGGTTGCAAGCCTGGCCAATCGTGAAACGTCAAATATAAATTGCCGTTCCGGTCAAAAATCCCTGATTCTAAGTGGCGCTCTGTGTGTTCTTTGAAATGGTCACTATTGATGTACTCATTCATCTTTTTTCCGTCTTTATCGAGTCCCAGGAGATAATTGCGATATACAGTATCCATCGAATCCCAACAAGCCACGCCATAAAAATAGCGTTCTGAGTCCAGGTCTTCATATTGAAAGATACTAAAGGCGCGATACGAATAGGGCGATCCCAGCTTATCATCCATAGACCACCACACCTTGTCCGGTTTCCAGGTATTGCCCTTCTTGATGCACATAAAACGCACTGTATCGCCACCATACATTTTCCCGCCAGCAAACCGGACCAGCCGCTTCCCTTCATGGAAATCGACATGAGCCGATAAATCCGCTGATTTCGGAACCGTTAAAAGAGCATGGTCGGTCATAATGATATGCATCGCAAAAGCACTCATCCCGCTAAAGACCAGGCATATTAAAGAAAAAACAATCTTACGAATCACGGGAATCCTCTCCCTTCTCACTAGCATAATAATCTTCTGTCCTGCTATAAATCAATAAAATTCTACTTTCAACAAGTAGGAATAAAAACGCCGATGCTCTCAACAATATTAGTGGTTGGATTAACTCCAAAAGTTATACCATATGAGTAAGTTCCATAAGAATACATGATGCGTCCATTATTCTTCCAGGTATTAAACGGAGTCCCATATAACCGAAACACCGTATCTAAATCATGCCCAACAACAATTCCTCTTGGAGTCCCTAAAGCCTCACCATTTTCAGCATAATTACTAGTAACACTAATCGTCGCCAAATAGTCATTCAGCACACAAACACGCGCTGAAGCAAAATATAAATCCATAAGCCGAATACCATTATTCACTCCATATTTATGTTGTTGTACAGGCTGAGTCATGTGTCCAAATAACATATTTAATTGATTCATATCAAAAGTATCATGTACGCCAATGGGACCAATGCGACATTCATACTGATAGTTATCAGCATCTATATCGTTAGCACATATCCACGAAATATTTATCACGAGGAAACAAAGCACTAACGCCAATTTTCGTATCATAGCAATTTTCTCCTAACCGAGCTTTCTTGATGGATTTCTCACTTTGTCTTAATAACGATACTTAATCCGATAACCGTACTTTTTTTTAATTCATTCATTTCGCCTCTTTTTCATTAACAAATCATAAAATTGTGACATATTATATAAATTCGAGAAAAAAGGCAAAATTCCTTTTCAATATTCAAATTTATCAAAACCTAAAAAGCACTTGTATTTACCCTATTAAATAGGATAAAATATAATGAAAGAGGTGTTCTCCATGAGCAAAGCATTTGATTTGTTATCTGAATCGCTGAATGACGCTATTTTAGATACCCAGACCAAGCATCTTCCCAGACATAAAGGAAAAATTGACATTAAACCTTCTGGTCCTTCTCGCAAACTGCTAGGCTTAATTGCAAGCAAAAAAAGCTCTATACAAAAATCACCTGTTTCAAAGGGCATAACCCAACCCTTGAAACAGGTGATTTTTCCTTATATTCAGACTGGTTCAGCGTATTCAGGAATGGCTATGGCACGTGTTTTCACATAGAACCGGCAAGACGCAACGAGTGAAAAGTCTGCCAAGGCCATTTATTAGCACACCCTCTACGGCGGTCCGTTTCAGCAACCATCTTGCCATTCTTTGCATTCATGACCAGACGGACTGAAAAGGGCCCGTCACGTTCCTACAACACAAGACATTGGTGCGTAGGGGCGCCACGTGGGGCGCCCGCTCCAGTCTATGTACGATTTCCAGTCCTCCAATTTGCCAGGGTAATCATCCAACTGCCTAACGGAGCACCCACGAAAAACGGGTTTACGGATGTACTAGGCTCATCCTCTCAACATATCGCTACCTTAGTCGTTAACTTAGTCGCTTTTCTTAGTCGGTCAGCGACCAAGTTATTTTCGACTAATCGAACGCATTGGTCAGTTTAATTTTGTGAACGCTTCAGCCTCCCAATCATATAAATAACCAATATACCCAAAGTCTTGATAATCTTGCATACCCGTTTTATGATTACATCCATTTCCAAGAATAATCAAATATTCTTCCTGTTTTTTACCGATATTAAAAGCCTCGACCTTTTTCATCTGACCAGCAAGAAATTTCAACTTATTAAGTTCTGTTATGCCTCGTTCATCAGAATAGCTGTAAGCAATAACAACTTTTAGTGGGCATTTAACATGAATCAATTTCATCACTTCATCTGACCAGTCAGACTTATCATTCTCATGCTCAACAGCAATTTTCAAATCCCACAGATGAGGTTTTATATCAATACCTTCCTCATCAGCATCTTTTTTCATATCCGCATAATGTGAAGTCCATCCTACAACATCAATTCTGAAATATTCATTTTGAGGAGTATAATCAGCTTCTTTAATGATTTCATTGATAATATTTGTAATCACAGGTGTATACGCTGAATCAGATTTATAAATATCAAATAATTTCCGACCTTCATAAACGCTCTTCTTCTTTATTTTCTTTAGAAATTCATCAAGAAATTTTTTCGCGTTCATAATCATATAATATCCTATCATTGCCTAAATCAGTCTTTTCCCTTGCAGAAATACAAATCCGCTGTCATCTATCTCGGTCGCTTTTCTTAGTCGGTCAGCGACCAAGTTATTTCATTATACCATCTTTTCCGGCTTTCTGTCATTCTGCCATTTTGACTGCCAAATGACCGAAGCAGATTCTCATCTATTTTAATCTAAAAAAGTAATACGTTTTCTGCCTATAAAAAACAGGGTCCTGCACGATGACGTGCGACAGGCCCTGTTCAATTATACTGCTTCACTTCATTTCCATATAGCCAGCGCGGTCGCGCCCTCTATGGCAGTCCGTTTCAGCACCTGACCAACAACCAGGCAAACAGGACCAGCACCAGCAGATAGGCCAGGTTGAGCAGGCTAAATAGTTTCAGATACCTTCCCTGCTGCCGGGGACAGGCCCGGACGTACATGCCATAGGAAATGAGGCTTGCCATAGAGGCAACCAGCGTCCCCAATCCCCCTATATCGGTTCCCAGCAGCAAGGCCGCTGCCTCATCGGTAAACCCAGACAAGAGGACGGCTGCCGGCACATTGCTGATGACCTGGCTGGCCAAAAGGGCCATGAAGAATTCATGACCGTCCAGATACCCTGTCAGCAGGTCCCTGAATCCAGGCATCTGGCTCATATTGCCTACGAGGATGAAAAAGGCCACAAAAGTGCCCAGAAGCCGATAATCGGCATAACGGAAATACCGTGGCCGGGTCAATGACGTAACGACGATAACGATGGCCAAGGTAAGGCGATAATCGAGAACATGGGCCACAGTGAGCAGGGACAGGAAAAACATCCCGCCCAAGAGCCAGAGCCGACGCGATGGCGCCAAGACAGGCAGATTCCTTGTCCGCCGGGCAGCCAGCCGGACGGAAATGGGAATCGGCGTCCCCGGCAAGCGGAACAGGGACAGCGTAAGCAGCAGGAAAGACACCAGGGTATATGGCAGGAGCAGCGTCAGAAACGATGGCAGATCCATGGCGTAATAAAAATAAAGATACAAGTTCTGCGGATTGCCGACGGGAGTACACATACTGCCCAGATTCGCCGCCAGCGTCTGGAGGACGATGACGAGAGCCATCTGTTCCTCACTGGCCACCTTGGGCAGGGCCATCAGGGAAAAAGGCACAAAGGTCAGGAGAGCCACATCATTGGTCACCCACATGCTGACAAAAAAACAGGCAAATACCAGGACTGCCGCCAGCTGGCGCATCGTCCCCAGGCGGAGCAGGAGACGGGCCAACACGGCAGAAAAGACGCCGCTTTCCCGCACGCCGCCGATGACGACCATGAGACAGAACAAAATCGCCAGTACAGGCATATTGATATACCCGGCATAAGCAGCCGAAGGCGGTACGGCCGTCATCGACGCCAGCGCCGCTGTTACTGCCAGAAAAAGCACCAGATTCTCTTTGATTATTGAACCAATAGATTTCATGCTATGTCCTTCATTCGAGTTGCTTCCCGTTCTCACTGCGCACCTGGGCCGACACGAGGAGCGTAAAGACGCCGGTACCACCGATGATATTGCCCAGTCCCGTCGGCAGGAGGAAGCGGAAGAAGTAGTCATACAGGTCGGAACCGCCCATGAGGACGTCATACGCGGCTTCACAAGAACCGACGACAACGTGGGCAAAGTTGCCGATGGAAATGAAATACGTAAAGGTCAGGATGGTAAAGAAGGCAAAGCTCCGCGACATAGGCATGATCCAGACGATGGCAGCGATGAGCATACCCGCCGGGATGCCGCGCATGATATTATCCAGCGCGTCAGGCGCCATGATGTGATGCGACACAGCCAGAAGGCACTGTGTGATTTCCGGCGTCGTAAAGACCGGACTGGACATAAAAAGCGCCGCAATCGCCGTACCGACGATATTGGCCCCAAAGACGATGCCCCACAAGCGCAGGAGTTTCCGGAGATTTTCCCAGCAAGGTTCACGGAAGACGGGAATGACCGTCGTAATCGTGTTTTCCGTAAAGAGCTGCAGCCGGCCGAGGATGACGATCAAGAACCCCGTTGTATAGCCGAACCCCGTAATCGCCCCCGTCCAGGGAGCCTGGCCGACATAGACATGGATAATGGAGCGGAAATAGAACGAAAAAGAAATCATCAAGCCTGCCGCCAAAGCTGACAAAATCAAAGGCCACGCCGGCCGTTCCAATTCCAGTTCGCCATCGTGGCGGATGATCTCGAAAATAAGATTGGGCGACAACTTCTCATGTTCTTCGACGATGACACGCATCTTCTGGTCTTCTGACTGCTGACAGGAAAAATCACAGTCATGATTACACCGTTTAATCATAAATTTCATCCCTTTCTGATACTTTTTTCCATTATACCATGTTTTCTGCCCCACAGAAGCTACTTCATTCTTTTCTTCCATTATATCCTGGTTCCTGCCAACGGCAGAGTACCATGTACCAAAGTAGAAAGGCGCTGTCCTATGAAAACAGCGCCTTTTTGAGTTTTAAGTTTGCAGTTTTTAGTTTTTGCAGAAGCCTCATGCGACAGCCTCTTTTTTTAATAAAGTGATGCAAAAAGGGCCTCAAAGGTCCGTTCATCGACAGGACGCGGATTGCCCGGCAGACAGCGGTCTTCCATGGCGTGGGCAGCCATCATGGGAATAGCCTGTTCATAAGTGCTGCGGTCCGGACCTTTCGGCAATTCACCGATGCGCCGCGGCATTCCCATATCGGACATGAGGGCCTTGAGGACTCCCTGCAGCAGGCAGACAGCCTGTGGTACCGGCAGGGACCGCGGTGCCAGGCCCAGTTTATACGTCAAGTCGGCGTATTGGGCCGCCGTCTTTTCATCACGGCTGTTATAGGCGATGCCCGCAGGCAGGGCCAGAGCGCAAGCCAGGCCGTGCGGGACATGGTACATGCCACCCAGTTGGTGGGCCATGCTGTGGACCATTCCCAGGCCGCCGAGATTAAAGGCGATGCCGGCCATATTCGAGGCATTGGACATGGCCTCCCGGGCTTTCAGGTTGGCGCCGTAGTGATAGCACCGGGGCAGATATTCCAAGGCCAGTTCTACGGCTTTGCAGGCCATGGCATCGGTGAAGTCCGTTGCCCCCTTGGCGACGTAGGCTTCGATGGCATGAGTCAGGACGTCGAAGCCCGTATTGGCCGTAATGGCCGGCGGTACGGAAACGGTCAGCTGCGGGTCCAAAATGGCCACATCGGCATACATGACATCGTCGATGAGGGCGATTTTCCGCTTCTCTTCGGCGTCGGTGATGACGGCAAAGGATGTCATTTCCGAACCGGTCCCGCTCGTCGTGGGAATGACGATGAAGACCGGCGGCCGCGAAAAGGCATGGGCGCCGCTGGCAAAATAAACCAGGGCCTTGGCCGTGTCGATGGCCGCACCGCCGCCAAAGGCGACGAGGACCGTCGGCTGGAAGTCGACAGCTGCCGCCATGGCCTTGGCGACGCCGTGGAGATGGGGATCCGGCACGACATCGTCAAAAATCTGCACCTGATTCGTCGGAGCTATCTGGCGGGTCAGGAAGTCGATGGCCCCGGACCGGGTCAGGAAGCCGTCGCATAAAATGAAAATCCGTTCCGTCCGATAGACTTGGAATGCGGACAGGGCTTGCTCGCCGGAGATGACTTTCGTCGCAATCTGACAAATATCCATGAGCCATCCCTCCCTTTAACGGATATTGAACATATCCTTGAGGACACATTCGCGGAGACGGCAGAAGGATTTCGGACTGGTCAGGCCTTCGCCGGTCGGCCCGGCAATGGTGAAGGTCGGATAGCCCTGGCCGCCGATTCCCAGGCCGGCATAAGACGGACCATTTTTGACGAAAATCGTCGTTTCCATGAGCTTGGCCATCTTGCTCAATTTGGCAATATTGGTCGAATGCATCATGGCGCTGTGGCGGTTGCCGTGTTCCGCTTCATAAGCCCACTCGATAGCCTGGTCGACGTTATCGCAGCGGACGAGAGGCAGGATGGGCATGAGCATTTCTGTCTGGACGAAAGGATGGTCCTTGGCCACTTCCATGATGATAAGCTTCTTCGTATCTTCTACTTCGATGCCGATCTGATGGAGGATGTATTTCGCCGATTTGCCGACAAATTCGACTTTCGGCCCCGTCCCCTTTTCATTGGCTACAAGCTTCCACAGGCGTTCAATCGTATCGGCATCGGTGATTTCATAGGCCCCGGCGCCTTTCATATTGATGCGCAGATAATCGAAGATGGAATCGACGGCAAAGACTTCTTTTTCAGCGATGCACGGTACATTGTTATCGAAGGAACTGCCATCGACGATATCCTTGGCGGCCTTTTCGATATTGGCCGTTTCATCGACGACGACTGGCGGATTGCCCGGACCAGCGCCGATAGCCTTCTTGCCGGACGAAAGGACTTTCTTGACGATACCCGGACCACCTGTTGCGACAACCATGCGGACTTTGGGATTGCTGATCATTTCATCCGTCGCTTCGATGGACGGTTCCCGGACCATGGTAATCAAGTTGAGCGGTGCCCCGGCTTCATACAGGGCTTTGTTGAGGAGCTGGACCAGGAAAATCGACGTTTTTTTAGCCCGCGGATGAGGACTGAAGACGACCGTATTGCCGCCGGCAATCATGCAGATGGAATTGTTGATGATCGTTTCTGTCGGATTCGTCGTCGGCGTAATGGCCCCGATGACGCCGAATGGGCAGTATTCAAACAAGACCAATCCGTGTTCCCCGGTCCTGGCGTCGGTCTTCAGGTCTTCAATGCCCGGCGTATAGCGGGCGGCAGCGGTATTCTTGATGACTTTATCTTCATAACGGCCAATGGCTGTTTCTTCGACGGCCATGCGCGACATCATCTGCATATTGGTCTTGTCCAGGCAGGTCCGGCGGATGACGTCGATCCACTGCTGCCGCTGTGACGGCGACTGGAAGAGCAGCGTATGCTGAGCCGCAGCCGATGCCTCGATAGCATCGGCCATGGTCGTAAAGACACCGTATTCATCATGTACTGCCGGAACAGCCGGTGCTGCTGCCTGCGGTCCTTCTTTTTGTAACTGCCGTACGGCCTGGGCAACCAACTGCTGCAGGACGACGGGGTCGATGGTTGTACTCATAACTCTTGTACCTCCGTTTATTGGTTTACTGCAATGCCCAGCGGGGTGACAAACAGGCAGTCATTCGGTTTGTGCGTCGGGATATGCAGGATTTTTTCAAAGACACTTTCAAATTCACTGAAGCAACAAGCACCGCCGACGACGTAAATATCCTTCACATCGCGGCCGGTGACGAAGCCTTTGACGATGGAGGCCATCTTTTCGACGACGGGATAGACGATGGGAAAGACGGCAGTCTCCTGTGACGCGTCGACTTTCATCTTTTCGGCTTCCGCCCGGTCAATATCATAGTATCCCGACAGGACCAGAGTCATATGGGTCCCGCCAGTCGCTTCATCAGCCGTATAGACGACCTTACCATCGCGCAGGATGCTGATGCCCGTCGTCCCGCCGCCGACATCGACGACGGCGCCGTCACGGATACCCAGGACAGCCGCTGCGGCCGTCGGTTCATCCATGACTTTGACTACTTCCAGGTCCGCCCCTTCGACGCAGTTGGCAATACAACGGACGTTGCCGTCGAGGATACCCGGTGGAATCGCTGTCGCCGCCTGGGTCAGGGCGACGCCCAATTTTTCTTCCAAGGCGGCCTTCATGGTCCGCACGGCCCGGACAGCGCCGACATAGTCGACGACGATACCGTCGCGGACGACCGTCGAATGGGTCGTCATACCGGCGACGGGCCGGTTGTCCTGGTCCGTCACGGCGACGACGATATTGGCCGTCCCCAAGTCGACCCCGACCTTGAGCGGCCCTTCAAAGGGCCGCACGTCTCCCGATGAAACCAGCGACGCAAATTCAGCCAGTTTTTGATTTTCTACAAGCATGGCGGCCCCTCCTTATCATACCGAACAAATCATGACGTAATCGTGATTGCTCAAAGAACAGGCATTGGCTTCATCGACGTCGATGTGCATTTCCAGGCCGGCCGTATCGGATACGCGGATGATGACATCACCCAGGATTCCCCGGCGTTCGCCAAAGGTCTCGACATCGACGATCTGGCCATCTTTCAAATGGCGGGCAGCGGCCTGTGCCGGCGTCATGTGGATGTGCCGTTTGGCGATGATGACACCGCAAGGCAGGTCGACCGTTCCCCTGGGACCGATGAGGGTAATCCCCGGCGTCCCCTGGAGATGACCGGACAAGGTAATCGGCGCTTTGACGCCCAGACGGAAACTGTCGGTCTTACTGATTTCGACCTGGCTCTGTGACCGCACAGGGCCGAGGATACGGACATGTTCAAACGTCCCCTTCGGCCCTTGCAGGGTCACCGTTTCGTTGGCAGCGAACTGGCCCGGCTGGCCGAGCTCGCTCTTGTGGGTCAAGGCGTAGTCCTTCCCATAGAGCCTGTCCAAGTCGGCCCGGCTGACATGGACGTGCCGGTTGGATACGCCAATGGGGATCCTAAAATTTTCATAATGCTGGACACTTTCCAGTATCTTTTCCGTCAATATCGTCGCCATTTCCTGACACATGGCTCATGCCCCCTCTATTCCTTATTCTGCTGACGGAGCAGCCGGTGCCAGATGAGGCAGGATTTTTTCCACATCCGTATGAGGACGGGGAATGACGTGGACCGAAACGACTTCACCGACGGCTTTCGCCGAAGCCGCACCGGCATCGACGGCAGCCTTGACGGCACCGACGTCGCCGCGGACCATGACCGTAACCAGGCCGGACCCGATTTTTTCATAGCCAATGAGAGATACATTGGCTGCTTTGACCATGGCATCGGCGGCTTCGATGGAACCGACGAGGCCTCTGGTTTCTACCATTCCTAATGCTTCGTTTGCCATAATGGACGCTCCTTAATTCAAATTATCTATGATGCCGACGATGGCCAGGTCGATGGGTTTGAGTTTCGTCGTTTCCGTCGTCCGCGTGGCGGAACCACTGGCGACGAGGACGATTTCCCCAATACCGGCACCGACATAATCGACGGCGACTTCTTCATTTCCATAGGGTACGCCGTCACTCGATTCAAAGCGGACGATCATCAGCTTGCTGCCGACCAGCCCTTCTTCTTTCTTCGTCGAGACGACGGAACCCGTTACTTTCGCTATTTTCATAAGCCATACCTTCTATGTATCTTCGCTGCTGTGTCCGGAAGGCGTTTCCGCTGCCGTCGTATCCGCAGCCGGCGCTTCCGTTGCAGGCGTTACGCGTTTCTTTGCTTTCCCAACCGTCCGCGGCCGCCGTGTCCGCCGGGGCTTTTCCGGTGCAGGCTTCGTTTCTGCCGCTGCAGGCCCCGGCTTTTCTGTCTCATCCGGGTCCGGGCAGGCGGCGTAGAAATTAGGCCGCTCCTTTTCGCCCTGAGCGTGGATGAAGCAGGCCCCCGTCGCTTCATGGGGCCGGGCGATGACATCAGCCGATACCAGTGCCCCATAGGACAGGGCCGTGGCTTTCCCCGCTTCGACAGCTGCCCGGACAGCACCGACATCACCACTGACTTTGACGGTCATCATGCCGCTGCCGCGGGCCGCTTCGAGTTCATCGAGGACGACATTCGCCGCTTTGACCATGGCGTCTGCCGCTTCAATGGCACAGCTCAGGCCCCGGACTTCGATGAGCCCTAATGATTTTTCCACAGGTCCTCCCCTGCCTTTCCTCATGTTCTACGAATCTCAATGCCCCGGCTCAAAGCCGCTTCGCGGGCAAAAGAGGTCACTACCGTATGCGCCCCGACGAGCAGGACCGTCCCCTTGTCGTAAGGATACAAGTCCGCTGCCGTCAGGACTTTATCCTGACAGGTCACGACGGGCGGTGCCTTTTTTTCCGTGACTGCCGCTGGCACGGGATTCCCGGCCTTCTCCTGCGGCAGGTGATGGCCGATGGTAATGCCATATTCCAAAAGCTTACGGTAATATCCCAGTATCTGCTGGACATAGGCGGCCGGTTCACGGCCCGTGAACCGGGTCAGTCCGGACAGCTGCAGATGGATGGCAGCGCCGGCGGCAAAACAGCGGGCCAGCCATTCCGCAGCAAAGGTATCTGCCATCCCCAGGGCTGCCTTGACGATGAAGTCCCGCGACGCTACAGGATATACGGTCAAGCTGCCGCCTAGCGGCAGCGAACGGGCCTGTGAGGTCATGACGACAGCTGCAAAGGGACAGGCCAGTTCGATGTCGCGGCGGATGCGTTCCCCCTGTGTATCGTCCACGATGACCGTCACGTCATCGGCCGTTGTCAGGGACTGCAAAAATTGGACACAGCGGCAATCGAAGGCGTCGGCGAAGACGACGTAGAGCCGCCGTTTCGCCTGTGCCTGTTCTGTCAGGACCTGGCGGATGACCCGCAATATCAGGGCCTCTAAGGCTTTTTCTTTATCATATGCCATACGATCGCCTGCTCAGGGATTAATCGAGATGGGGAAGAATCTTTTCCACATCCGTATGAGGCCGGGGAATGACGTGGACCGAAACGACTTCACCGACGACTTTCGCCGAAGCCGCACCGGCATCGACAGCGGCCTTGACGGCACCGACGTCACCGCGGACCATGACCGTGACCAGACCGGACCCGATTTTTTCATAGCCGATGAGTGTTACATTGGCTGCTTTGACCATCGCGTCAGCTGCTTCGATAGAGCCGACCAAACCTTTTGTTTCTACCATGCCTAATGCTTCGTTTGTCATTGTAATACCCTCCGTTTCCTATTGACGGTTAAATATACGGTGTCGTCGTCGACTTCGGTTCGTCGCCGAGGGCCCCTAACAGTTTCTTGCCGACTTCGATGGCCGCTTTGACAGCCTGGCGGACGGCGCCGGAATCACCGCTGAAGCACAAGATGACTTCGTTGGAGAAACTCGTACCGCCGTTGCCCGGTGAGGAATAGCCGACGACTTCGACATTGGCCGCTTTGACAGCCGTATCGGCCAGGACGACGCCGATAGCAGCCGGACCGGCACAGGTCATGCCGAAGGCTTTGCCGAATTTCGCACCCAGGGCCTTTTCCAGGCAATAGCTGGCGCGGGCAGAATACTGGAATTCCAAATGACCGGCGTCATTGCCGTAGACATCGCCGAAATATTTCGGCAGGACCTGCAGCGCCGTTTCTACAGCCCGGCGGGCATCGGATACGTCTTCGGCACCGATGAGGATGAGCGAGCCGTGACCGGCACCGCCTTTGGTATCACGCGGTAATTCAACAGAAATGATTTCCGTATTCGTCGCTTTGACGGCATCATCGACAGCCATGATCTGCGGGCCGGCCCCAGTACGACCGCCAATGATACCGATAGAGCGGAACTTGCCCAATTTCATGGCGTCCTTGAGCATGGGATCGACGCTGGCAATGACCAGGCCGATTGTATCACCAATGGATGTGCCGACGAATTCCGTCCGGCCCAGGGCCTTGCTGATGCCCGTGGCATCGCCTTTCATCGACGGAGCAGCCGCCGGAGCCGGAGCAGCCGGCGTGGCAGCCGAACCGAGTTCTGCTTTGACCTGGTTCATGACTTTTTCTAATAATTCCTGATCCATGATAAACCTCCTTATGACTCATCGCCTATGCGGCAGGGCACGCCGGCCTGTTCGACAATAGGGCGATATATTTCTAATTCTTTATTGCTGAGCGATTTGGCAGAAAGACGATTCATCTTATATTCAATGCCCATCATGCGGTACTTGTTTTCCCCCAGGGAATGATACGGGAGCAGGTGGACACAGCGGACATTGCCTAGGGATGCGGCAAATTCAGCGATGGCCTGGATTTCCGCTTCCGACGCATTGAACTTGGGAATGACGGGTACGCGAATGGTCAGAGGCGCAAAGGCACTGACCCGGCGGGCATTGTTCAAGATGAGTTCGTTCGATACACCTGTGAACAGGCGGTGCTTTTCGGGATCCATATGTTTGATATCCATGAGGATCGTATCGATGTACGGCACGAGGCGGAGATACGTTTCCGTTTCGGCGCAGCCTTCCGTTTCGATGGCCGTATTCCAGCCCTGGGCCTTGCAGGCCTTGAGCAATTCGCCGGCAAAGTAAGACTGCATGAGCGGATCGCCGCCGGACAAGGTGACACCGCCGCCGGAATGGCGGAACGTCGACCGGTCTTTCTTTAAGATTTCGATGAGTTCACCGATGCGGATGGATCGTCCCTTCATGACCAGGGCCCCCGTCGGGCAGGCTGCAGCACAGTCGCCGTTGCCCGTACAAACTTGGTAATCGAAGTGCCGGCGCCCATCGTCGCTAAAGGTCACAGCGTGGCGCTGGCAGGCGCTCTCACAGCGCCTGCAGTGCACACAATCGGCGGCATTATACATGACCACAGGCCGCCGCCGCTGCGATTCGGGGTTGCTGCACCACCAGCACGACAAGGGACAGCCCTTGAGGAAGACGATGGTCCGGATACCGGGGCCGTCATTCAGGGAAAAGCGCTGGATATCGAAGATGTCTCCTTCTGCCTGATAATCAATGGTGATTTTCGACATCGTCCGTCCCCTTTCTCTGTCAGGCTAATCAAAATTCAAATTCCGTACGGTCAATGATGTTATCCTGTACTTCTTTTGCCAGGGAAATGAACTGAGCCGAATAACCGGCGACTCGGACGACCAGGTCTTTATGCTGTTCCGGATGCTTCTGGGCTTCGACGAGGGTGGCCTTGTCGATGACGTTGAACTGGACGTGCATGCCTTTGTTTTCAAAGTAAGCACGGCACAGCGCCGCAAAGCGTTTCAAGCCTTCATCGCCAGCCAGGGCAGCGGGATTGAATTTCTGGTTATACAAGGTCCCGTTAGAGAAGGTTTCATGTTCCAGCTTGGCGACAGACATAGCCGCTGCCGTCGGGCCATTGGTATCGCAGCCGGCACGGGGCGAAACGCCATCAGCCAGCGGCGTCCAGGCTAAGCGGCCATCGGGAAGCGGGGCTACGTCCTTGCCAAAGAGGACGTTGGCCGATACGGGGTAGCAGCCGGCCTGGAACTGGCCGCCGCGGGGGTTCTTATATTTCTGGACTTCCCGGGCATAAATCTGGCCGGCTTCGCGGGTGATGATATCGACGACGTCATCGTCATTGCCGAACCAGGTCGTATTTTCCATGATCCGCTTGATCTGCTGATAACGGCCCATATCACTGCGGTCTGCTGTCGCTGATGCCGGCGCTGCACCTTGCTGCAGGTCTTTCTGCAGTTCATTGATGTCGATGCTGCCCTTGGCAGACAAGATGCGTTTGACTGCTTCGTAAATCTGGCGTTCATCCATGCCGTCAAGCGGCGCCGACCCGCCGGCAGCGCAGCAGCCCGTACCGAACCAGGTAGCAAGTTTGCCCGTTTCATCGGGATAGCCGAAGTTGTGGTCCATGGCGGCCTGTAATTCTTCCATCGTGACTTCGCCCTTTTCAAAGACGTGTTTCTGGATGGCCATGAAGGAGTCGCCATTGTCAGCGACGCCGAAGGCCTGAGGACCGGTAAAGTTATAAATCGCGCCGCCTTCCTGCATGGACTTGCCGCGGCCCAGGCAATCGTCGACGAGGGCCGATTCAAAAGGCAGCGGAGCCCGTTCGGCATGGGCATAGTCGACGGCATTATCGGCTTCGACGAGGAGTTTGACGAAGTATTCCATCTGCGTCTTATAGGCCTGCATCAATTCGCCGAGATTCTGGAAATCCTTCATTTCTCCCGTCTTGGGCCCGAGCTGGACCTGGCCGTTGCGGCCATTGTGCAGGGTAATATCCAGGACTTTGGCGATGTTGAAGAAAGCCGCATCATGCCAGCCTTCGGTCTTGTGCGGGACCTGTGGTTCGACGCAGCCGATGATGCAATAACTGCGGGCATCTTTCAAGGGGATACCGCGGTTCATCATGGCCGGGATGATGACTTCGTCGTTATACATGGCCGGATAGCCAAGGCCTAAGCGGACGAGTTCGCAAGCCCGATAGAGGAATTCGTCCGGCGTCCGGTTGGAATAGCGGATGGAGAAAGACGGTGCCGCCATGGCGACGTGGGCAGCGGCATCGATCATCATGTACGACAGCGGATTGGTCGCATCGACGCCATCTTCATCCTGGCCGCCGCACTGGATATTCTGGAAAATCGCATAGCCGGCAAAAGCCTGGTCAGAAATAGCATCGCGGGTCTTGTTGAGGTCATTGAACTTGATCCAGATGTTATCCAGTAATTCCTGGGCGAAATCGCGGCTGATGTTCTTATCCCCTTCCAGGTATGGGTACATGTACTGGTCAAAGCGGCCCGGCGAAATGGAATGGCCGCTCGATTCGATCTGCAAGATGAGCTGGACGAACCAGAAAGACTGGAGCGCTTCCCACCAGGTCGTAGCCGGCTGTTCCGGTACGCGGCGGCAGTTGGCTGCCATCTTGAGCAGTTCCGCCTGCCGTGTCTGGTCGCCTTCGCGGCTGGCCAGCTGTTCGCACAGATCAGCATAACGGTGAGCATAGGCGATAGCTGCTTTATAGGTAATGATGACGGCATCGTAGAAGTCACGTTTCTTCATATCTTCCGGCGAAGCACCGCTCAATTTCGCTTTCTGCGCTTCGGCTTCGCGGATGATGCCGCTGAAACCTTCGCGCAGGACCTTGCCATAATCGACGCAGACATGGCCGACACCGTTGAAATAGTAGTTACCGACAGTGAAGACGCCATTCGCCTGGGCATCCAGGCAGGGCTGGGACATATAACTCGTAGCCAGGTCGCTCGTCGTCTTGCCCGGCCAGTATAAAAATGCGTCGTGCAGGCGCTTTGCCGTATCCTTAGGGATTTCAAAGGGATCGGCCATACGCGTGGCCATGGTATCGAATTCCTTTTCGACCCAGTCAAAAGAATATTCCGGATAAATCTGGCAGCCATGGATACTGACCGTCAGCGAACCGGCAATGAGTTCATGGTCGCGGATGGCAATGGGGATTTCTGTCAGAATCTTTTCGACAGCCTTCGCCCGGCGCAGGATAATGGGCAGCCCTTCCGTTTCTTTATACGAAGCCGTGACCAATTCGGCGCGGTCCGCTTCGACCGTCGGCGTCGCATCATAAATCGCATCGCGCAATGCCTGAATCCGGGCAGTCGGTTTCGTGAAGCCTTTTCCTAATACGTCCATAAGACAAACCTCCTCAAAATATGATTTCTTTTTGTAATTCACTGTACATTCCATCAAATTGCCAGTTGACAGCATGTATAAGTTGCAATTCGATGTTTCGCCTAGATTATATCATCGACTGATGCGACATATTTATCATGCCGTTTTCAAAATAATACTATTTCGATAAATCATGGATAAAAAAGTGCAAAAAAAGAGCTTGTCGTATAACGACAAGCTCTTTTTAGTGGTTAGGGGTTAGGGACTAGGGGTTAGGGGTTAGCGGATGGCTGCGCGCAGGGCCTGGACCTTGTCAATCCGTTCCCAGGCGAAGTCCTGGTCTTCCCGTCCGAAATGGCCGTAGACGGCGGTCTTGCGGAACTGCGGACGCCGCAGGTCCAAATCACGGATGATATCGCCGACAGCAAAGGAAAAGGTCTTGTCCACGGCCTGATCGATGAGCTTCCTGTCTACGTGTTCTGAGCAGAAAGTCTGAATCTGGACGGCTTCCGGATAGATGCCGCTGATGGCATAGGCAATCGATACTTCACAACGATCGCAGAAACCGGCGGCCACGATATTCTTGGCGACATACCGTGCCATATAAGCCGCACTGCGATCGACTTTGGTCGCATCTTTCCCGGAAAAGGCCCCGCCGCCGTGTTTGGCCAGGGTCCCATAAGTATCGACCATGATTTTGCGTCCCGTCAGTCCCGTATCGCCGACGGGACCGCCGATGACAAAGCGGCCCGTCGCATTGATGCGTATGGCCGTATCAGGCCGCATCCATGGCTGGCAGACCGGCTCGATGACCGTTTCCTGCAAGAGCCGGCGCAGGTCATCCTGGTCGATGGCCTCACTGTGCTGCGCCGACAGGATCAGGCTGTGGATACCGATGGGACGGCCTTCCTCATCAAAGCGCATCGTAACCTGCGATTTGCCATCAGGCCGCAAGAATTGTCCCAATGCCGTATCATGGCGTACCCGGTCCAGGCGGCGTACCAGGCCCTGGGCCAGGTTGACCGTCAAGGGCATATAATTCGGCGTCTCATTGGTCGCATAGCCGTACATGATTCCCTGGTCGCCACTGCCGACGATGCGATCCCCTTCGGCCTGAGTCACGCCTTGCTGTATATCCGTCGATTGTTGATGGATGTTGGTAAAGACCAGGCACGAATCGGCCGTAAAACCCAGAGACGGGTCGGTATAGCCGATATCGGCAATGACTTTCCGGGCCAGGGCCGTCACATCGACGGTGGCCGCCGAGGCGACTTCACCAGCCAGGGTCAGGACGTTGCCGGAAACAAAGGATTCGACAGCCACGTGAGAGGCCGGGTCCTGCGTCAGGTAGGCGTCGACGATGGCGTCGGAAATTTGATCACAAATCTTATCGGGATGGCCTTCGGTTACGGCTTCCGATGTCAAATACGTGTAATAGCAGTTTCCCATGTCATTTCCTCCTAGCGGGAGGCAGTCTGCCCGCACGTACCGGCTATAAAGCATATTTCTTGCGATAGGCGTGCGGCGTCTCTCCCGTATACTGTTTGAAAATCTTGCAGAAATAACTCGTGCGGTGATAGCCCAGGCGGCGGCTGATGGCATCGACCGATTCATGAGACGAAGCCAGGATTTTTTCCCCTTCCCGGACACGGCACTGATTGATATACTGCATCAAGTTCATGTTCATTTCCTGTTTGAAGAGCTTCGACAAATACGATTCACTGAGAAAAACTTCATCGGCAATGGTCCGCAGAGACAGATTACAGCTCAAATGCTCTTTAATATACGTCACGGTCTTGCGTATCTCTGGCCGCGTGATGTGGGACAATTCTCCGTCATCACTCGTTTTTCCGCCAATCGTCGGCGTTTCATAACTGAGTGTCTCTGACGTCTGGGCATAGGGAAAATAGCACGCCGTCAGCGTGTTGAGCACGCGGGAAGCACTCATGATTTCTTCATAGCGGTACTGCGGCACAGCCCGGAAATACTTGAAAGCCTGGCTATCCGTCTGCCACGGCGTCTGGGCCTGTAAATTGGGGATGCGCATATCATCGGATATCATCTGCCCCGATACGATGAAGCCATGAAGCTGGTTCTCGCAGACGACAGGAATCGAGAAATCCACCAGGCCGGCATGGCAGCGGTACGGGCAGCAGGAGCGGTTCTTGAACGTTTCCAGGCCGCCGCATAAGTCGCATTGATAGCACTTGCTGCGGAATTCCGGGATGCTGCGCATAAAATGACAAAATTTAGTGAAATTGTATTTTGAAGACCGTTCTTTCCCCTGAATATCGACGAAAATGCAGGCGATACTCGTCGCATTCGTATAGTCCTGCATAATGCTCCGTACCATCTTTTTGACACGATCTTCTTTGGACAGGGTGATTGTCATAGGCATGTTCCTTTCTGAAGATTCTATAACTTGCGTAAGACAACCGTTGCCGTCACAATACCACTTATATCCTAAAAAGGCCGTCAAATTTACAGAAAATGAGCGGATCAACATTCATATATGCACGTCAACAGCTGTCAGTCTGGACTTAGCTAAATTATATCATTAACCGACTTGCAATGACAGCATGAAAATTGTACATAAGACAAATAATTGCTATTCTCATAAAAAGAAGACAAAATAGTCGTATTTTTCAATATAACCGACATCACCGTTTTTCCCGGATTGACAAGCTCTATTTTTGTTCTATACTAATAGACAGAGTGTAATCGTTAAACGACCGCACGAAGGGGTACACCACCTTGGGTGTAAACTTTCGTGCGGCCGTTTTTTTGTTAGGAGGTCTTTTTCATGAAAGAAGCATCACAGATGCAGCGCGCCCTGAAGAATCGTCATCTCCAGATGATCGCCCTGGGCGGCGCTATCGGTACGGGGTTGTTTTATGGGTCGGCGTCGACCATTTCCCTGGGCGGCCCGTCGGTCATCGCAGCCTATCTCATCTGCGGCATCGTCATTTTCCTCATCATGCGCATGTTGGGGGAAATGGCCGTCGAAGAACCGGTGTCCGGGTCCTTCAGTTATTACGCCGACAAGTACTGGGGCCCTTTCCCGGGTTTCATGCTGGGCTGGAATTACTGGTTCTCTTATGTCATCATCAGCATGGCCGAATTGACAGCCGTCGGCATCTACGTCCATTACTGGCTGCCGGACCTGCCGCAATGGGTGACGGCCCTGGTCTGCCTCATGGCCATCACCTGTCTCAACCTGGTCAACGTCCGGGCGTACGGTGAAACGGAATTCTGGATGTCCTTCATCAAAGTGGCGGCCATCCTGGGCATGATCGCCCTCGGCGCCTGGCTCATCTGCCAGGACAGCCGGCCGTTCCCGCAGAACTTCAGCAATCTCTGGGATTATGGCGGCATCCTGCCTAACGGGATCTGGGGCTTCTGCCTGGCCATGGTGACAGTCATCTTTTCCTTTGGCGGCGTCGAACTGATTGGCATCACGGCGGGAGAAGCGGAAAATCCCGAACACTCCCTGCCCAAGGCCATCAATCAGATCATCTGGCGCATCCTCGTCTTCTATATCGGCACGATGGTCGTCATCATGAGCCTTTGGCCGTGGAACCAGATTGGCACGCAGAATAGTCCTTTCGTCCAGATTTTCACCAATGTCGGCTTCCCGGCAGCGGCCAATCTCCTCAACTTCGTCGTCCTGGCGGCAGCCATTTCCGTCTATAACTCGGCTATTTACGGTAATTCCCGCATCGCCTACGGCCTGGCCGAAGAAGGCAATGCCCCGCAATGGTTCAAGAAGCTGTCGTCTCGGGGCGTACCGGTCCACACGCTCTGTCTCTGCTCGGGCCTGACCTTGTTCGTCGTCGCCGTGACCTATTTATTCCCGGGAAAAATCTTCATGTACTTCCTGTCCCTTACGGTCGGTGCTACCATCATCAACTGGGTCACGATCATCGTGACGCACTTGAAATTCAAGACTTACTGCCAGAAAACAGGCAAGACCACGAAGTTCCCGTCCCTCTGGTATCCGGCAGCGGACTATTTCTGCCTGGCCTTCCTCTGCTTCATCGTCCTCATGATGACCCAAATGCCGGACATGCTCACAGCCGTCCTCATCATGCCCGTCTGGCTGGCTATCCTCTGGTGCTGCTGGCGCCGTCTGGCCCCGGCACCCATGACGAGCAGCCGGTAATAGGGGCCTGACGGCCCGCCAATCGCAGGCCGCAGGTCACCTCGTGGAACCATCGGCTCGTAAAAAAGCCCCGATCGGGGCCATCGTAGGGGACGGCCAAAGGGCGTCCCGCCTGAATCCTGTGATACAGCCGGAATTTATGACGGATGGCTCGTGGTTCGTAAAAGCCTTCCATGATACTCGAAAAGGTTGTGACCAAATCTCACAGCGGGACAAGGCTCCCTTTATAGGGGAGCTGGCCGCCAAAGGCGGTCTGAGAGGTTAAAGGTCGTCCCCTACGCCCAAGGCCATGGGCCGTGTATTTTTTGGCGGTCCGCAGGACCGCGGCGACCTGCGAACGGCGAACGGCGAACTGCGGCCTGCGTTCCCTATTTATGTTCCGCCAGAAAGGCTTCGGCATCGTGGCGGATTTTTTCTAAGTCCAGGCCCTGGTCGCGGGCACCGAAGATGCAGCCACAGTAGGGCTGGCGGTAGAGGTGGTAGGCTTCGGTCATTTTCGTCGATGTGAGGAAGCCGTTGTTCTTTTTGAAGTCCGTCGGCAAATAAGCGTAGCCGTACTGGTCTTCGATGTCCCGGCCGACTTCGTTGATGACCTGGGAATTCTTATGAGGGCTGACGGTCAAGGTCGTCGTAAAGTAATCATAGCCCAGTTCCTGCATTTTTTCGGCTGTTGCTTTCATGCGCTGGATGAAGCAGACGCGGCAGCGGGCGCCGCCTTCGGGTTCGTCTTCCAGGCCCTGGACAGCTTTGAAATACGTATCCGGTTCATACGGAGCGGCCAGGAACTGGACGGCGTGCCCCGTTTTTTCATTATATGCTTCGATGAACTGTTTCTGGACGAGTTCCCGCCGCCGGTATTCCGCTTCCGGATGGATATTGGGGTTGAAATAGTAGACCGTCACGTCGGCCACGCCGGTCAGCCGGTCCAGGACGGCCGTACTGCACGGGCCGCAGCAGGAATGGAGCAGGATACGCGGCTTGACGCCGTCCTGCTGCCAGCGCCGGGCCATGCGCTGGAAAACTTTATCGAAATTGATCCGCTGGTTTTGATTCATGCGGTCCAGAATATCGTGAAAATCAATCATGCTTTGTACTCACTTTCTATAGATTCAATATCATATTATATCATGGAACAGAGGCCTCCGCATTTTCTATCCCCCCTATGGGCTTATATTTTTTGCTGTTTTTCAGTAAAATAGAGATAATGGTTATTTTATTAAGGAAAAGAGGTCTACTCATGCATATACCTGAAAATTATCTGAGCCCTTCGACGTGCGGCGTCCTCGGCGCCGTCATGGTCCCCATCTGGTTACTCTCTATCCGCAAAGTACGGGAAACGGTACCCCGTGAAAAGCTGCCCCTCCTGGGCATTGCCGCAGCCTTTTCCTTCCTGGCCATGATGTTCAACATCCCCCTGCCCGGCGGTACGACGGGACACGCCGTGGGCGGTACGCTCATCGCCATCCTCTTCGGGCCGTACGCAGCCTGTCTGGCCGTCAGCGTGGCCCTGCTCATCCAGGCCCTGTTCTTCGGGGACGGCGGCATCCTGGCCTTCGGCGCCAACTGCTTCAACATGGCCTTCGTCCTGCCCTTTACGGGATACTTTCTCTACCACGGCCTGAAGAAAGTCATCCCATCGGAAACGATAGCTGCCGGCATCGGCGCCTACGCCGGCATCAACGCCGCAGCCTTCTGTGCGGCTGTGGAATTCGGCATCCAGCCCCTGCTGTTCACAGACGGCGCCGGCCAGGCCCTGTACTGCCCGTATCCATTATGGATTTCTATTCCGGCCATGATGATCGGCCACCTGACCTTGTTCGGCCTGGCGGAAGTCGTCTTCACGACAGGCGTCCTGGCCTATCTCCGCAAGACGTCGCCAGACCTCTTCCACACGGTCCAGGCCCCGTCGTCGAGTAAGTCCCTCTTCGGCCTTCTGGCCGCCCTCATCGCCGCCACGCCGCTGGGCTTACTGGCCGCCGGCACGGCCTGGGGCGAATGGGATGCCGAAGAACTGGCAGAGACGGATTTCTTCGGCTCTGCCCTGGGCTATACACCATCGGGCATGGAACAGGGCTTTTCCTTCGACGCCCTCATGCCGGACTACGCCATCGCCGGCCTGCCCGATGCCGCAGGCTACATCATTTCGGCCATCGTCGGCACAGCCCTGCTCATCATCATCTTCAAAGTCATCGCGTCCTTCCTGCCATCCCGGCCGACCTTCGATACGCCGGCCCAGCACTAGGGAGGATTGCCCATGAAACTCCCTGAATGGGCGGCCCGCGAGGAAATATATAATCCCGGCAGCGACCGGGATTATTTCATTTCCCGCTCCCTGCTCCGCCTCGTATCCATCCTGACGGCCCTGCGCAGCCAGGGCCTGCGGCCAACCCGTACCATCGGCGCGGCGCCGGCCTTATTGGCAACCCTGGTCATGGTCCTCTTCGTCGTCCTGGCCCGGACGACGGCCTTCCTCTGGGCCGTTCTGGCTGGCGAACTGGTCCTCCTCTGCTTCCATCGCGGCCGGCAGCTGCGCCAAGTCCTCGGCGCCGCCCTGGCAGCCGCTCTGTTCTGCGCCGTCATCGTCGCGCCGTCCATTCTCCTGGGCAATGGCCGCTACGCCCTGCTCCTGCCCGGCAAGACCTTCCTCACCGTGACGGCGTTGATGCTCTTGCAGGAAAATCTGGCCTGGCATGAACTGACCGGCGCCCTGCGGACCTTCCGCATCCCATCGCTGGTCATTTTCATCCTGGACACGACGCTGCGCTACATCGCTATCCTGGGCCAGGAAGCGTCGGAACTGCTGACGGCCCTCAAGCTGCGTTCTGTCGGCCACAATCCCGACAAACAAGCGGCCCTGAGCGGCGTCGCCGGCGTCATGCTGCAAAAATCCCAGCGCCTGTCCCAGGACATGTACGAAGCCATGCGCTGCCGCTGTTTCACTGGCGAATACACGGCCTATGACGGCGGCAGGAAACGCCGTTTCACGCCGGCTGCGGCCCTGCTCATCCTGGTCCTGCTGGCCTATGCCTATCTCTTCATCCGCCTGAAAGGAGTGTTCTCATGATTCAACTCGACGACGTCTGTTTCGCCTATGACGACAGGCCCATCCTCAGCCACCTTACAGAAACCATCGAACCGGGCCAAGCCGTCCTCCTGAGCGGTCCCAATGGTTCCGGAAAATCGACGCTCCTGCGCCTGCTGAACGGCCTGATTTTCCCCCAGCAGGGAACGTATTCCTTTGACGGCACGGTCATCACGGCCGGCAAGATGCGGGACCACGCCTATTCCAAGTGGTTCCACCAGCGCGTGGGTTACGTCTGGCAGAATCCCGATTCCCAGCTCTTTTGCAGCAGCGTCCGCGAAGAACTGGCCTTCGGCCCGGTCCAGATGGGCCTGAAACCGGCAGACATCCGCCAGCGCGTCGACGATGCCCTGAAACTCCTGGGCCTGACCCGGCTGGCATCCCGTCCGCCTTACACCCTGTCTGGCGGCGAAAAGAAACGGACGGCCATCGCTTCCATCCTGACCATGAACCCCCAGGTCTGGACCATGGACGAACCGGAAAGCTACCTCGACGCCGACGGCCTGGCCTGGCTGGAAGACTTCCTGCCCAGCCTGAAAGCAGCCGGCAAGACCCTCATCATCGCCAGCCATCACGCCGACTGCCTGGGCGACCTCATAGATAAGGAGATAGCGATTCGTGGCTAGTGGTTCGTGGCTCGTGGCTCGTAGGGGACGCCCAAAGGGCGTCCCGCCTGTCGCCTGTCGCAGTTCGCGGTCCGTTATGATATTTCACCACATCTCATGCTTACATATGTCAAACTTTCAAACGCAACCTCTTGGTCAAACGCAACCTCTTGGTCAAATGCAACCTCTCAGTCAGCTGTGCTGACAGCTCTCCTATTAGGATATCCTTTGCGTTGCGCTTTATTTAAGTTTTTAACATTTTATCAAAATATTTTATTGATTTTCCCGTTATAAAGTTATATAATATAAGTACAAACAGAATAGCAAGACAAAAGATGCAACGCAGCATTTATTTCGCCGTTGCATCTTTTGTTGTTTCCAGACTAAAAAAGGGGGCAGTGCTTATGTTAATCTATGGATTGGAACAAGCCTTGATGGTGACCCATGGCTATGACGTGGAATTCAATCAGAAAAAAGAAACGGCCCACCTGGTACAGACGACCGATGGACCGATGAAAGCAGAAAAGAGTCACTTGGAACATTTGATGGATAAATTGATGAAATTCAAATACAGCTACCGCCAGTAGGCTTGGAACTGCTGGCGATTGGCCTGGACCCGGGGATTGGCCGAATTGATCTGGCCGGCCTTTTCCAGCCACGAGCCGGCGTCGTCATATTTTCCCTGGCGGAGATAGACGATGGCCATGGCGTTGGCCGCATCGGCCGATTGCGGCGAAAAGCGCAGGATTTCCTGGAAGGACCGCAGGGCTTCGTCGTCCCGATGCAGGTCCATGGCGGCCAGGCCGCGGTTATACCAGGCCTGCAGATATTCGGGCCGGCAGGCGATGGCCTGGTCGTAACTGGTGAGGGAAGCTTCGGGCTCCCCTCTTTTTTGTTGCGTCAAAGCCAGGTCGTACCAGGCCGCCGGTGACGTCTTGTCCAGTTCCAGGGCGCGCCGGAAGTCCCGTTCGGCCAGCCAGTAGTCCTGGCGGTTGAAGAAGAGGATGCCCCGGTAGAGATAGGCCTGGGCGTCGTCGGGATGGGCAAAGACTCTCTCGAAGCCCGTAATCAGGCTGTCATTCGTACCGTCCGGCGTCTGGGCTTCGGTCCACATCCAGAGGATTTCCTGGCCGTAATGCTTCCCCGGCACGGCCCAGCGGCCATTGAGGCCCGTCCAGGAATCGACCTTACCATAGAGTTCGGGATGTTTTTCGGCCAGCAGTTCATAGCGGGGATCGACGATGGCCGTCTTGGGCCGCTCTGTGCTGGCATAGGCCAGGAGATGCTGGATATGGGCGCGCACGCCGAGCTGAGGTGTAGCGAAACGGGCACCGGCGACTTTATTTCCCGTCGCGCCGAGGCCGCAGAAATTGTTCTGGTCTGGCGACACGTCGCCGCCATAGGCAAAGTAGCCCGTTTCCTTCAGGGCCTGGCAGAGGGCCACGTCGGGCCGGATGCCTTCGCGGCCGGCTTCGTCATAATAGGCCTGGACGACCTCTTCCAGCGGCGCATTCAGCTTAGGATGGGGATTGCGCTGGCGGATGAAATGGACCATCTGGCGGGCCGGGATCGTCGCCGGACCCATAATCGTATCGGCACCGGCCGGGACGTCGAGCATGGGCCGGCCGTAGGCCTCAGCCAGCTGCCAATCGGCCTGTTTCATAGCTTTCTTATCGACGACGGCATTTCCTGCAGCAGCCACGCCGGTCAGTGGCAGGAAGACCGGTCCCCCGCCAAGAAGGCTGACCATCAGGACGGCTGCGACGAGGCTCCTCCCCTTTCTATAAGGCATGATAAGTCCCTTGCTTCCGTTTTTCTTCGGTCATGCGGGAAATATAGGTTCCGTGGACCAGGGGATAGCCTTTGCGTTCGATAATCTGGGCCATATAATTGCGGAAAGGACAGGGCGGCCGGTGATAGCTGTCGGACACGATGCACGACGCGAAGTGGATGGTCACATTTTCCTTGGCATCGCCGTATTTCTTCAGCTTCCTGCCCAGATTTTCCAGTTTCGCCGAGAGCCCTGCCCCGCAGCAGCCGCCGCAGGTCATCATGAGGAAGCGCGTATCGGGCGGATAATCGGCAAAAGTATCTTTGCGGTTGACAAAGGTGTTCATGCAGGCATAGCCGCTGCAGCGTTTGGTGACGATATCGCATTGAATGACGACGACGAGTTTCGACATGGAAATCCCTCCCCTAATTATATAAGTATTTATTCAAGAACTGCTGAGTCCAGTCCGCGTCGATGCGGGCCAGGACGGCATCTTCTGCCGGCAGGTCGGCGGCAAAGTTCTTTTCAAACTGGCCATAGAGCTGGCCCAGACCGTTGGCAAAGTCGACATAGGCCTGCTGGCCATGGGTCCCGTCGATTAGATTCAGGCGCAGGGAGCCGTCGTCAGCCGTGCCGAAATGGCTCTCTGTAACGGTGAAATCCTTATCCTTTTCCCCGACCTGGGCCAGGGCAGCGGCCTTGGTCAATTCCATCAGGCGGTCGTCGAGACCGGCTTCAAAGATGGCGATTTTTTCCAACAAATCGGCTTTGCTGCGGACCAGGCGTAAGACATAGCCTGCCTTCTCGACCATGGCCTTGAATTTATCCTGGCCGTCGGCCATGTCGCGGTCGGCATTTTCCTGGTCCTTATCCGTCGGCGCGTAGAAGACCATGAAATGATGGTCCATGTCGTGATACAAGAAGCCGTAATCGACCTGGACGTCTGTCCCGCAGTGGCCGCAGTGGTAGCGAAAAGCTTCCAGCGACTTAACGCGTTCCTTCATGTCCGGATCCAGTTTCGTATTGATGCTGTCCCATACCGTGAAGACGCCGGCCTTCTGGCATTTCGGACAAGTAATGCCTACTTCATGATGCATACTCATGGCAGTTCCCCTTTTCTGTTTTCCCCTATTATACCATATATTTCGTGGCTAGTGGCTAGTGGTTCGTGGCTCGCAAAGGCTCTCCTGATAGGAGAGCTGTCAGCGCAGCTGACTGAGAGGTTTCCCAAATCCTGACAGAAACCTTCATGCAACAGCCCTGTCGGCCATCCTCCTCGGAGAAAGCCTGACTTTCCTGCAATGGATTGGCGCAGCCTGTATCCTCGGCGGCGTCGCCCTCAGCGAATTATGGCATCCCGGCAAAAAGGGATAAAAACTTTTTCAGCTCTTCTGTCATGCCGTCCTGACGATAAGCCAGGACGGCATGTTCTGTAAAGTCGTCGTCCAAGGGGAGGACACTCAGGCCGGGATAGACATCACCTTCCGGCATAGGCAGGATAGCGAATCCCTGGGACAAACTGAGCAGCAGGAATTGTTCAGACAAAAAGAAATTTACGGCGCCGTCGCCGTCAAGATGTGCCTCTTCCCGCTCGTCTTCTACGAAATCTGTCAGTTCCTGCAAGTTCCTCATGACATAACCCTCACCATGAGCACCCTACCGACCCTGCCCAGCATGGCCGTCATCGTCATGCTGGCCCAGAACCAGCGCTCAGCCGGTAACTACACTGCCGGCATGATTCTGGTCACGACCCTCTGCTCCATCGTCACCCTGCCCCTGGTCTGCCTGGGATTGGGCTAGGTGTTGTAGGGGCTCGCACGTGGCGAGCCCGCCCCACACGATGTATTCCATTACGTCATCAATCATCCCATGACGGGCGCCCCACGTGGCGCCCCTACAATGGGGTGGTAAAAAAGAGCTGTCGCATCGCAACAGCTCTTTTTTTTCATAATTCGTTATTCGTAGGGGCCGTCCTGAAAGGCGGCCCGCTTGTTTATGCTTGTGCAATTTACAAACTACAAACGCTGTACTACAAACTATAGAGCGAAAGAATCCCTGCATGATGGCAGAAGCCTTCACGCGACTCAGGCATCCAGTTTTCCCGTAATGAGGTAGACTAACAGGCCTTTCTCGGCGTGGCGTCTGTTTTCGGCTTCGTCGAGGATGGTTTCCAGGTGTTTTTCCATGACGTCCTGCGTGATTTCATAGCCCGGATGAATCGGCATGTCGTGGAAGACCATGGTATCCGTCCCTTCCATGAGGGCGGCGTCGATCTGATAAGGCATCATCATGTTGATGATCTGGTTCTTCTTTTCGGCATAGTCCGGATTGGTGAAGAATTCCATGTCGACCCAGGTGTCGGTATAGACGCAGTCCACGTCGGCGACGACTTTCTTCAGGTCTTCTTTGGAAATATCCGTCGGCAGTTCCTTATAATGGCCCGTAGCCGTCAGTTTGTCGTAGAAATCGGCCGGCACATTGGTAATCTGACTGAACGGCGTCAAGCCGTACATCATGCCGCCCATCTTGGTGACGATTTCGCTGAGCGAGTTATACGTATTGTTCTTGGCGCCGATGTAGAGGACCTTGGCTTCAAAATGACCGGTCTTTTCGTAGAGCGTCAGCATGTCGGCCAGGGCCTGCGTCGGGTGGAACGTATTGTCACAGCCGTTGATGACCGGGACCGTGGCGTTCTTCATGAACCCTTCCGTCGTTTCGGCTTTCTTGAACCGGCCCATGATGCAGTCGACGTTGCGGCAGACGTATTTGACTTCACTCATGAGGTCGCCGATAGTGAAATTGCTGTCCTTCCACAGCTGGTTGTAGGCTTTGCCGCCTAATTCTTCCATGCCGATGGAAAAGGAAAGGTACGTCCGGTTCGACGTCTTTTCAAAGAGCGTGTATAATTTCTTGCCGTCCAGGATATGGCCGTAATCATCTTGATGCTGCTTGATCTTTTCGGCCAGCAATAAAATGCCTTTCAATTCATCGGTTGTATAATCTGCGAAGCTATTTGCATGTTTCATGTATATCCATCCTCCAATAGTTAAGACCAGAACTTGTTCGATGGATATATCATAGCACAGCCGTATGAACATTGCAAGTATTTATGCAAACTTTTTCGTGTTTTTATACATATACAAGGTGCAAAAAAAAGGGCCGCACAGGCTGGCCGAAGCCTTCCTGTGAGCCCCTTAAAAGGTCTATTTTACTTTCCGATTAGCATTTAACTACGTTAGCTGCCTGCGGTCCGCGCGCGCCTTCAACGATGTCGAATTCAACTTCCTGACCTTCGGTCAAGGATTTGAAGCCATCTTCCTGGATAGCGGAGAAGTGAACGAAAACGTCGCCGCCATCTTCTCTTTCGATGAAGCCATAACCTTTTTCTGCGCTAAACCATTTTACTTTACCGTGCATAACAAAATCCTCCTAAAAAAACAAATCCAGCTATCTTGTAGCTCTTACGTTAGTGTAACATAACGGATTGACAATGTCAATCGAAACGGCGGACATAGTGGACGAAAGAAAAAGAATATTTTTCCCGTCCGTCTGGACGGTGCAATTCCCGGCTTTGTTCCTCCCACTCGTCCTTTTTCCAGGCCGGGAAGAAAGTGTCGGCGCCGTCGAAGGCTTCGTCGATTTCCGTCAGGTACAGGCTGTCGGCCAGGGGCAGGAAGGCTTCGTACATGGAAGCGCCGCCGATGACGAAATAGTCCTCCCCGGCTTCCATGGCCTGCTGCATGGCTTCGACACTGTGGAAGATAGTGACGGCGTCATGGCTGACGCTGTAATCCTTTTGATGGGTCAGGACCCAGTGCGGCCGGCCGGGCAGGACGCCGGGCAGGCTTTCGAAGGTCTTGCGCCCCATGAGCATCGTATGACCCATAGTGAGGGATTTAAAACGTTTTAAGTCGGCCGAAATATGGCACAAGAGGTCGTTATCCTTACCGATACCGCCGTTCTGGTCGACGGCTGCAATGAGATGGATCATCAGACGGCCACCTCCATGGGCAGTTTGCCCAAGTGCTGGTAATTGTCCAGGGCGATGTCGTCGATGGTGAAATCATAGAAGTCGTGGACATCGGGATTGAGGACCAGCTTCGGTGCCGGAAAGGCCTGGTCACGGCGGGCCAGCTGGGTCTTCATGGCCTGGACGTGGTTCTCATAGACGTGGGCGTTGTTGATGACGTGCGTGAACAGGCCCGGACGCAGGCCGGCGGACTGGGCGATGAGATGGATGAGGACGGCATACTGGGTCATGTTGAAGGGGACGCCCAGGCCCATGTCGCCGCTGCGCTGGATGAGCATGCAGTTCAGGCGGCCGTCAGTGACATCCCACAAAGTCTGGTAGGCACAGGGCTGAAGGGCCATGTCCGGCAGATCTTCGATGTTCCACAGGGATACGATCATGCGCCGGTTCTGGGGATCCGTCTTCAGCGTTTCCAGGAGCTTGTCGACCTGTTTGTACTTGCGGATCTGATAGCCATAGGCCTTGCCAATGGTGCCATCGGGCCGCATCCATTCGTCCCAGACGTGGCAGTTCATCTTCTGCAGTTCCCGCACGTCGTTGCTCTGGAGCTGCCAGATCCAGAGGATTTCTTTGACGGCCGTCTTGAAGGCGACGAACTTCGTCGTCAAGATGGGGAATTCTTTTTCCAAATCGAACTGCATGATCTGGTGGGGCAGTTTATAGGTCCGCACGCCCGTGCGGTTGTTGTCGAAATAGCCGTGGTCGAGGATATTTTCGACGATATTCAGATACTGTGTATCGGCAATGCTCATGTATGTCACCTCAAAATCAATGGTTATCAATATAAGACTGGATGGCGATGACGAACTGGCGGCCATATTTATGGAGCTTGAAGCTGCCTACGCCCTTGATGTCGCTCATGGCTTCCAGACTGTCCGGTTTGAGAGCCGCCATATCCCACAACGTGGCATCGGAAAAGATGACGAACGGCGGAATATGCTCGTCCTTGGCCAGTTCCAGGCGGACTGCCCGCAGGGTATCGAACAGGGGCCGCAAGGCGTCTTCGTCGATGGCCCCGGCGCGGCGCTTCTGCTGGCGCTTGGGCAATTCCGGCACAGGTTCAGCTGAAACGACTTTCTGCTGAACGATGCGCTGATGGCCGCTGAGGGCCTGCCGTCCGTCGGCCGTCAGGGAGACGACGGGATATTTCCCATCGGACTGGTCGAGATAGCCGTCGTCGATGCACTGGCGGACCATGTCGCGGACTTCAGACAAAGTGAAATCGCCGAGCATGCCGAAGGCCGAATTATGTTCAAAGCCATAGCGGCGGACCTTGGCGTTCTGGCTTCCCTTGAGGATGTCGCAGACCATGGTCATGCCGAAGCGCCCTTTCAATTCGTCGACGCAGAGGCAGATGCTGCGAACCTGTTCGGTCATATCTTCTTCGACCGTTTCCTGGTCGCAGTTGCCGCATTTCTCGCAGCGCTGCCACGACGGATGTTCGCCGAAATAGGTCAGGATATAATGGCGCAGGCAGTGATTGCCTTCGCAGTAACGGACCATGGCGTTGAGCAGGCGGAATTCGACGGCCTGCTGCTGCGGGTCGTGGACGGACTGTTCGATGAGGAACTTCTGGATCATGATGTCCTGGCGGCTGAAGAGGAGGATACATTCCCCCGGCGCACCATCGCGGCCGGCCCGGCCCGCTTCCTGGTAGTAGCTTTCGATGTTCTTGGGCATCTGGTAATGGATGACGTAGCGGACGTTGCTCTTGTCGATGCCCATGCCGAAAGCGTTGGTAGCGACGATGACCTGGAGCCGGTCATACGTAAAGGCGTCCTGCATGGTCCGGCGCATGTCGTCGCTGAGGCCGGCATGATAGCGGCCGGCCCGGATGCCCCGCCGCGTCAGCTCTTCATAGACGCGGTCCACTTCCTTGCGCGTCGCCGCATAGATGATGCCGCTGTCTTCCCTATGCTGCTGGACGTAGGACAAGGCGAAGTCGAGCTTGCGGTTCGTCCGGACGACGCGGAAATACAGATTGGGCCGGTCGAAGCCGCCGATGAAGATGCGTTCCTTTTCCAGGCCCAGGAGGTTCATCATGTCCTCTTTGACCTTTTCCGTCGCCGTCGCCGTGAAGGCCCCGACGACAGGCCGCTTGGGCAGGGCCGCGATCCAGTCCTTGATGGCGCAGTAGCTGGGCCGGAAATCATGGCCCCACTGGGATACGCAGTGTGCTTCGTCGATGATGAACATGGAAATGGGCAAACTCTGCATGAAGGACGTAAAGAATTCGTTTTCCAGGCGTTCCGGCGAAATATAGACCAGTTTGACCCGGCCGGCGCGGATGGCGGCGAAGCGGGCCTTGGCCTCTTCAAAAGTACACTGGCTGTTGATATACGTCGCCGGTATCTCCTGGTTGACCAGGCTGTCGACCTGGTCCTTCATGAGGGAAATGAGCGGCGAAATGACCAACGTCACGCCGGGCATCATCAGGGCCGGCAGTTGGAAGCATATCGACTTCCCTGCCCCTGTCGGCATGATGGCCAGGCAGTCGCGGCCATCGAGAAGGGTCTGGATGACCTCATGCTGGCCCGGCCGGAACGACGTATAGCCAAAATATTGTTTCAAAAGAGATTCGAGTTCCATCAAGATAATCAACCCATCTATAAAAAACAAATTCAACATCAAAAGGAGCTGTTGCACAAAGGCTTATATCATCATGTGTAGTCCCTTTGGCTTTATCGTTTGTAGTACAGAGTTTGTAGTTTGCAGAAAAATCCTTTAAATTTAAAGCCATCCGCTAACAACTAACAACTAGCCACTAACAACTTGAAAGGAGCTGTCGCGATGCGACAGCTCCTTTATATCATATCATCTTTAGCCTTATTTTGCCAATTCTTCTTTCAAGACGTCGGCCAGGCGTTTGATACCTTCGACGATGCGGTCTTCCGGCATGTTGGAATAGTTCAGGCGGAAGTGGTTGGCATTGCCGCCGTGGGGGTAGAAGGGACCGCCCGGCACGTAGGCAACGTTCTTAGCCAGGACTTTCGGCATGAGTTCTTTCGCGTCCATGCCTTCCGGCAACGTTACCCACGTGAACAGGCCGCCTTCGGGGTATGTAAAGGTGATGCCTTCAGGGAAGTATTTCTTCATCGATTCGCACATCAGGTCGCGGCGTTTCTTATAGAGGGACTTGATCTTGGCGACGTGTTCATCGAGGTCGAACATATCGATGTAGTACGAAGTCTGGCGCTGGCCGAAGGACGACGCCTGGAGGTCGACGGCCTGTTTCAGCTTGACGACTTTATCGATGATGACCGGATCGGCTACCATCCAGGCAATACGCAAGCCCGGCATGAGGATCTTCGAGAACGAGCCGAGGAAAATGATATTGCCCTTGGTATCCATCGACTTCAGGGACGGTACCTTGTCGCCGTCATAGCGCAGTTCGCCATAGGGGTCGTCTTCGAGGACCGGGAAGTCATACTGGTTGATGAGGTCCATGAAAGCCTTGCGCCGTTCTACGGGCCAGGTGATGCCCGTCGGGTTCTGGAATTCCGGAATGACGTACATCATGCGGACGCGGTCGCCGTATTTTTCCAGAATCTTTTTCAATTCTTCCGGGATAATGCCCTTTTCATCCGTCGGTACTTCGACGAATTCTGGTTTGCAGAGCTTAAAGGCGTTGAGGGCGCCGAGGTAGGTCGGGCTTTCGACGAGAACGACGTCGCCCGGGTCAATGAAGATCTGGGCCAGCATGGACAGACCCTGCTGGGACCCAGACGTAATAGTGATGTTATCGATATCGCAGTCGACCATGAAAGCCTGTTTCATGCGGGCTGCAATCTGTTTGCGCAGGGGGTTGTAACCTTCTGTCGTGCCGTACTGCAAGGCTTCGCGGCCTTCTTTGGTCAAGACGGCGTCGTCGACTTTCTTCAACTGTTCCGTCGGGAAGAGTTCCGGTGCCGGCAGGCCGCCAGCAAAAGAAATGACTTCCGGCATGGTCGTCAGTTTCAAGAGTTCACGGATTTCAGAGGCTTTCAAATTCATGGCTAAGTCGGAAAAATGCATATCAATCACTCCTTCAGGTTATGTACATCACGCGTTTATCTATGTGTATATAGTATCATAAAAATTACTTTTATGCAATTAAACGTTTGCGTTATAAATATGTTACGTTTCGTACAACCTTTATAAACCAAATGTAAATGACGAGAATGACTGATAATAGTAAATATCCAGCTTAAAAAAAATTAAAGAATGACTGTAAAAAATTTTTAAAAAAATTTGCAAAAGAAAAGACGCCCTCATGAGAGAGCGCCTTGTTTCCTTAAAATTTAATTATTTACCGATTTTTTCTTTCAAAACTTCAGCCAAACGTTTAATGCCTTCGACGATGCGGTCTTCCGGCATGTTGGAATAGTTCAGGCGGAAGTGGTTGGCATGGCCGCCGTTCGGGTAGAAAGCACCGCCCGGTACGTAAGCGACTTTCTTTTCGATGACTTCCGGCATCATTGCCTTGGCATCGAGGCCTTCCGGCAAGGTAACCCACGTGAACAGGCCGCCTTCCGGATAGGTGAAGGAAACGCCTTCAGGGAAGTATTTCTTCATGGAATCGTACATGAGGGTACGACGTTTGCCATAGAGGGTGCGGATCTGTTTGACATGGGCGTCGAGGTCGTACATGTCGATGTAGTACGAAGCCTGGCGCTGTGCGAAGGACGATGTCTGTAAGTCGACGGTCTGTTTGAGCATGACAGCCTTTTCCAGGATGTCATGAGCGGCGACCATCCAGCCGATACGCAGGCCCGGCATAAAGATTTTGGAGAAGGAGCCGAGGAAGATGACGTTGCCCTGAGTATCCATGGATTTCAAAGTCGGCATCGATTCGCCTTCATAACGGAGTTCGCCATACGGGTCGTCTTCGATGATGGGGATGTCGTGTTTGTTCATAATATCCATGATGGCTTTGCGGCGTTCCAGGGGCCAGGTGATACCCGTCGGGTTCTGGAATTCCGGGATGACGTACATCAGGCGGACGCGGTCCCCGTATTTTTCGAGAGCTGCTTCCAGGGCTTCCGGAACCATGCCCTTGTCATCCGTTTCAACTTCGACGAAATTCGGGAAGTTAACGGCAAAAGCCGTCGTAGCACCCATGTAGGTCGGGCTTTCAACGAGGACGATGTCGCCTTCGTTGAGGAAGAGCTGGCCCAGGAGCGAAAGGCCCTGCTGGGAGCCAGCGGTGATGATGATATCTTCATAAGTGCAGTCTGTATGGAAAGATGTTTTCATGCGTTTAGCAATCTGTTTACGCAAGGGCACATAACCTTCCGTCGTGCTGTACTGCACGGCCTGACGACCTTCTTTTTTCAAGATTTCCACATCGACTTTCATCATTTCGTCAATCGGGAAAAGTTCCGGTGCAGGAAGGCCACCGGCGAAGGAAATAATTTCCGGATTTTCTGTTACTTTCAAAATTTCACGGATATCCGATGCGTGTAAACTCTTTGCTTCTTCAGAAAACTTTACCATAAAACTTCACTCCAATCTATTCTCTTTCTTTTATGGCTTTAGCTACGGCAGGCAAATGTGCGTCGTAACGATACTTATTATACCACGATATGGGCTATTAATCTACAAATTTTACGGAAAATGCCAAAAATTTCAAACTAATTAAATCAATAGTCAGCCCTGCCTTTCTTTTAATGTTGGGGCTTGACGGCCGGAGAAAAGCCGTTCGTCGTAGATCGTTCATCGTTCATCGAGTTGGAGCCTGACGGCCCGCCGGCCGCTGGCCGCCTCCGTAGGGGACGCCCAAAGGGCGTCCCGCGTGAATCCTGTGTACATCCCCAATGACATACACGGCAACAGATTCAGAGTAACGACATCGCCTCGAGTGACCCTCGGCTCGCGAAAAAATAGTGGCTCGTTGTTCGTGGTTCGTGGCTCGTAAAAGCCTGCCATTATACTCGGATAGGTGTGGTCGCATCTCGCAACGGGCCGCACAAGGCTCCCTTTATAGGGGAGCTGGCCGCCAAAGGCGGTCTGAGAGGTTAAAGGTCGGCCCCTACGCACAGGGCCGCTGGCCGTGTATTTATTTTGCAGCCTGCATTCATTTCCATCGCTTGTATGCGATTTCGTAGGGGACGGCTAAAAGTCGTCCCGCGTGAATCCTGTGCACAGCCGGAATTTATGACGAGTGGCGCTCGGTCGTAATACAATCATGCGTCTGTCGCGGCGTAGCCGCATCTGAGTCCGAGGCACGCAAAAAGGGGCCTCGCATGATGGCGTAAGCCTTCATGCGACAGCCCCTCCTTACATGATTAATATTTTTTATGTGTCTGATCTAGCGCAGTGACTTCAAAGGGAATCCGTTGTTCCCGAACTGCCGCCTTGATGAACAAGATCATCGCAGCGGACATGCTCAGCCCTACAGAATCGCAAAACTCTTCAAAGTCTTCTTTTAATTCCTTATTGATACGAAAGGATACGCCAATTTGTGTAGCCATTTTATTCCCCCTTTTATTTCGCATCGGAAATGACGCGTACTCGTTCGATAGTCGGTTTGCCATTGCGGTCTTTCTGGATGGTGTCGATACGGATGTACTGGAGTTCCGGCGAGAATTCTTTGACCAGTTTGCTCAGTTCCGGATCCGTGCTGCCCACACCGCTTTCGACGATGCGGTAGACGATGGCAGCGAATTCATAACGCGTCATCATGCGGTCGCCCTTGAATTCACCATCGGGGTAGCCTTCGAGGATGCCTTTCTTGGCCAGCGTCGTGACGTACTGGTAAGCCCAATGGTTTTCAGCGACATCCGGGAACAGGACACTCTTGGCCGGGTCGACAGCCATGCCGTGCATGCTCTGCAGTTTGGCAATAAGGGCATCCTGTTCGGCCATATGCTGGCGCATGGCTTTCATTTCCTTGGCCATAGCGACGCGGGACGTCGAAACGTGGTTGCCCTGGCCCAGCTTAATGCTGACGCCGGCGTTGACCATGTTTTCCCCACCGCCGAAGGAACCGCCGACGCTGAACATCGTGTCTTCATTGGGACGATAGTAGGCACCGATAGCGGCCGCATTGGCACCGCGGTAATTACCGTAGCCAGCTGCGAAATCCCACTTGTCGTCCGGGTCGAAGTCCAGCGGATGGAGAGCTGCCAAGGCTGCGGCACCGGCACCGACGCGGTTGATGCGGTTGCCCAGTTTATTGACAGAACCGCTGAGGCCGTTAATAGCCTGGTCGCGCTGCCAGAGCTGGCTGCCGTTGACGGCATCGGTCGAATCCTTGCTGACCTTGCCAGGAGCGACGCCTTCAATCTTATTACCGCCCATATTGACGTTATCCTGATGGATGGTGATGTCCTTGTGATTGTCATCGCCCTTGACCGTCAGGCCGCTGTTATTGATAGTCGTATTGCCTGTGGTCACGCTGTCCAGGCCTTTGAGGTCTTTGGCCAGACGAATGTTCAGCGTATCATCAGCACCTTTGACGATGCCAATATTGTTTTCTTGGCTGACATCTTCCGCTTTGACGCCGCCCTGAATCTTCAGGGTATCGCCCATGCCTACTTTGACTTCTTTCCCATCATCACCCTGGAATACGCGTCCGCTGTTGACCTTGTCACTGACGGTCTTCAGCTGGTCTTCCGTGGCGGCACGACCACTCTGGATGTGTTCTCCATCCCATTTTTTGTTGTCCAGACCATTCAGGTAGTTCCCTTCTGCCGGGTTGCTGTCGCCAGCTGTATTGGCCTGTTTGCCAATAGTCATGGTCTTGTCACCAGTACCGATGGTTACCTGCCCCTGAGAACCGTCCACGGTGACTTTATTAACTCCGTCACCGGCCGTGACTTTGGCGCCATTGCCGTCGATGGAAACCTGTTTGGATGCATCCATTTCATCACCGAGTGTGATGTTGTCATTCAGGTTGACCGTATGGTCGCCCTTTACGGTGATGTTCTTGCCGCTCTTGGACTTGACCACTTCAGCCGCCTTACCGGCTTCGTCTCCGGCAATCTTCTTCACATCACCGATACTGGCAGCGTTGTTGTCGCCGGCATCTTTATACTGTTTGCCGTCGATGCCGCTTGCGATGTTGGTGATCTGCTTGGTTCCGCCGTTGATGCCCTGATCCGTAATGGTGATGTCACCGACTTTGATTTTGTTGGTTTTCACGCCATCACTGTTGATAGTAGTATTCCCGGATTTGATGCTGCCATCTTGGCCCAGGTCCACATCCTTCTTCAGGGATACTTCCAGGGCACCATCTTTCACCGCGGTTTCGATGTTCTTGCCATCGCCCTTGACGGTAACCGTCTGGCCCAAGTCTTTCTTCACAGTGCCGCCTTTTTCGTCAGCCAGTCCAAAGCCGCCATTAGTAGCGCCTTTAATGTCATTGATGGCCTGTCTCAGCTGTCCTTCCGTTGCCGCCCGCTCAGCCACGACGTTGCCTGCATCCCACTGGGTATTGTCCAGGCCGGTGATGTAGTTGCCCTTGGAGGGATTGGGGTTGCCAGCCTGATTGTCCTGCTGACCGATGGTGATCTTATGATCCGGATCACCGCCATCAGGGCCTACGGTGATGGCTTCGAAATCCGGCCGGTTGGTCATGACGATTTCCAACCCGTCTTTTTCCGTGTTCTGGCGGACGCCCAGGTTGCGGCTGGATACGCGTTGAGCATCAGCCAGCATTTCTTTATCATCGATACCGCCCTTGATGGACAGGGTGTCATTGAGTTTACGGGTAACTACGTTACCGTCGTTGCCCACGAATTTCAGGCCGTCGTCCAAGGTAGCCACTACATGAGTGGTCGTACCGGATTCACCGTCCTTGCCATCCTGATAGATGAGGCGGGTGATGCCATCCTTACCAGGCTGGCCATCCACGCCGGGGATTCCATCTTTGCCGTCGGTCCCTTTGGCGCCCACCGTCTTGATGATGGTGGTCACAGAACCGTCGGCCCCGTTCTTGCCGGTGAGTCCAATCTGGCCGTCATTGCCATTCTTGCCGTTAGCCGTGATTGTCTGGGTTGTCAGGTCATCCGCCAGTTTGAAGGTGACTTTACCGTTTTCTGCTTTGGTCACAATCTGATTGGCCGTGCCGCTGAAGGTGACGGCTTCGCTGAGCTTGTTGCTGCCTTGGGTGTTGTTGTCGCCTTTGTATTTCAGGGTTACACCTTCAGCCACTTTCGACGTATCCACGGACAGGTCATAGTCATGGCTGGTGGCATTGGGATTATCGGCATTCTTATCCACTACGGAAACACTGCCGTCAGTGGATTTCACCGTGGTCTTCCGGCTGTCTGCCAGTTTCTTCACATCGCCGATATTGGCGCCATTGTTGTCACCATCTGTAGTATACGTGTTCCCCAGACCGCTGCCCATGTTGTTGACCTGGTTGCCGCCAAAGGAAATCTTGTCGCCGTTGATGATCACGTTCTTGGTTTCATCATTGGCATCGTTGGTGATCTTGATGCCGCTGTCGTCCTGGACGGTTTTGCCAGTAGTGACAGAAGTCAGGTTCTTCAGTTCCTTGGCCAGGCGGATTTCCAGTTTGCCGTTGGAGGTTTCGTCCGCTGCTTGCGTGGAAACGACACCGATGTTGCCATCAGTCAGTTTTGTTGTATCGGTCTGGCCGCCCAGGACATCCAGCTGGGTGTTGAGCTTGCGGGTCACGATATCGCCGCTGTCGCCGTGGAATTTCAGGCCGTCATCGAGGGTAGCCCCCTGATGTTCCTTGCCATCCGGATCTTTGTAGACGATGCGGGTCATGGTGGTTTCCCCATCCTTGCCATCGACGCCTGGTTTGCCCGGTTTGGTCCAGATGTCCACCATGCCGTCTTTGCCGTTCAGGCCGATATGGCCTTCAGCACCGTCTACGCCATCCACCCCGTCTTTGCCGGTAATGGTGACGCCATCCTTGCCGTCTTTACCTTTAACGGAAATGCCGTCTTTCCCGTCCTTGCCGGTGACGGTGATGGTCCGGGTCGTCAGGTCATCCGCCAGTTTGAACGTGACTTTGCCGTTTTCCGCCGCAGTGACAATCTGGCCTTCCGTACCATTGAAGGCCACCGTATCCTTCAACTGGCTGGTGCCCGTGCCCGTATCCCCGCTGTAGTGCAGACTGGATTCGGCTGCCAGGCGCTTCACGTCGCCGATGTTGGCGGCATTGTTTTCCGTATTGTAGGTATAGGTCTTGTTGCCCTTCCCATCATCGGTGATTTCCGAAGCCCCGCTGGCCATATGGCTCACCTGGGTATCCAGAGGATTCCCTGCTTCGTCCGCAGCTTCAAAGGTCACGTGGGTCTTGTCTACCTTCCCGTCCTTCATATCGTATTTCACGGTACGGTCGTAGGCTTCGTCCACCTTCGTTTTGGAAGCGATATCCTTGATGGTGATGGTCTTGTCGGGATACTTGGGATCATTGGTATGTTCCGTATCCCGGACCTTCAGTGTCAGTTCTCCATTGGTGGCGGTATAGCTGCCGTCAACCGTATCGGGATTCTGGACCAGCTGATAATCCGTACGTACGGTATTGCTATCAGTGATGCTCTGAGAAAGCTTGGCCAGCTGGTCTTCCGTTGCCGCCCGGCCGCTGACGTATTCCGGATCCGCCACACTCCAGTCCTTGTTAGAAAGGCCCGTTGCATAGCTGCCTGCGGAGGGATGGTTGTTCTTGTTGGTGATGAGCTCCGTATTGCTGAAAGCCCCGAAGGTGGCATTTCCGGCTTTCAGAGTACCGTCTTTATCCAAGTCCACATGTTTCGCCAGGCGGACATAGAGCTTGCCATCGGCGTTCTTCACGCCGATATTGTTGTCCGTCAGTTCTCCCGTGGCTTTGCCCACGATATCCAGCCGTTCGTTGAGCTTCTTGCTGATGACTTTCGTGGTATCGGTCTGGCCATCATCGCCAGCAAATTTCAGGCCGTCATCCAGAGTGGCCACGGTATGGAGGTCTTTCCCATCGGTGCCGTCCTGGCCGTTCTGATAGACGATCCGGGTGATGTCCGTACCGTCCACGCCGGGTTTGCCGTTCTTGCCGTCAGCTCCCGGCTGACCTTTTTCCGTACGGATGATGGTGGTGGTGATACCATCTTTCCCATCCTTGCCATTGATGCCGATGGAACCAGCCTTGCCGATTTCGCCATCCGTACCGGCTACGCCATCCTTGCCTGCATGACCGACGGTCACACCGTCAGCGGAGATATTCTTGTCCATGAGCACGTTAATGGTAGTATTGCCGTCTGCATCCTGTTCCACAGAAGTGACAAGGTTCTTGCCGGAATACTGGTCAAGCGTCTTGGTGCCGGCACCTTTAATGTTGATTGTACTGTTCAGCTTGTTACCCACCGGGTTGTCCGTCTTTCCAGCTGCAGGGGTATTGGCACCGAATTTCAGGCCGTCATCCAAGGTAGCCACCGTGTGGGTCGTTGTGCCCGGGTCTCCGTCTTTCCCATCCTGGTAGACAATGCGGGTGATGCCGTCGGTACCATTGACGCCGGCTGTGCCATTCTTGCCATCGGTACCATTCTTACCGATAGTCCGGATGATAGTGGTCACCGTACCGTCTTTGCCATCTTTACCATTCAGGCCAATCTGGCCGTCCTTGCCATCTTTGCCGTTGACCATTACTGTGTCAGCCGTCAGGGCTTTATCCAGCTTGATGGTGATATTGCCGTTGGCATCCACTTCGGTAGTTACGTTCTCATCGCTATACTTATGGCCATCTTTGACAGCAGTGCCCTTGATGGTCACCGTATCACCTAGCTTAGCTTTATAGGCGGTACCGGAGTTGGCCGCAAAATTGAGTCCCTTATCTACTTCCGCTTTGGATGCCAGTCCGGAGAGAGTAATGGTCTGCTTCGTAGATTCCGTGCCATTGGCATCCTGTACAGTAAGGTTCAGATTGCCATTGCTATCAACAGTGTACTTGCCATCTGTTCTGGCAGGATTCTGCACCAGACGCATATCCGACTTCATGACTTTGTCCAAGTTAACAGTGACTTTTGAATCGTCATTCTTGGTGAGCGTCAGAGTCTTGCCATCGTCTGATACTGTGCCTTCCTTGATGTAATAATCGTGGAGGCCGGAAATGGTTCCTGCCAGTCCATTGGTACCGGAAAGAGCTGCAGACCCACTGCCATTGTCCGTATAAGTGGCTGTACCACCGGTGATATATTTATCGCCTGTTACGGTGCCATGTTTAATATCTTCGGCTACCTGTTGCAGCTGATCTTCCGTAGCGGCACGTCCATGCTGGATTTTGGTGCTGTCCCAATCCTTATTTTCCAGACCAGTAATGTAGTAGCCTTGACCAGGGTTGGCGCTTACCGTTCCATCCGGATTGTTTCCGCTCTGCTTGCCAATGACGATGCCGCCCGTATAACCGCCTGAAGCATTCTTGTCGCTGGTTACACGGACTGTATCAAACCGTACACTGTCTGCCGTTGCTACCGTGACATCGTCGCCGCTGCTGGAGATGGTGATGTTCTGTCCCTGCTTGAAGTTGACCTTCCTGCTGGTAGGCGTCACATCCTTCTGCTTGCCACCGTTGACATCCAGTTCCCAGCCGGCATTGACCGTGTCAGATACCGTCTTGAGCTGGTCTTCCGTAGCCGCCCGACCGCTGACGATACCGTTGGCATCGGGGTTCCAGGTGGTATTGGTCAGGCCCGTAACAAAGGTGCCGTCTTCCGTCTTGGTAGTATCGCCATCTTTCTTGGTAGTGGCAACGCCAGTCTGATTGCCGATGGTCACGCCACCGATGCTGCCCTTGCCAGTACTGCCATCAAAGCTGACTTTATCACCAGCCGTAATAGTGCCTTTCGTACCGTCGATGGTGACTTTCTTATCAGCCTCGCTGCCCAGCGTGATGCTGTCATTGAGTTTCACCGTGTTCTTGCCGTCAGCCGTCTGGTCATTGTAGGTGACGGTGATGTTGGAATCACCGGTGAGCTTGGCTGCCTCCGTGGTGCTGTTGGCGATGTTCTGCACATCGCCGATATTGGCCCCGTTGGTGGGGGTGTTATAGGTCGGCTTTCCGTCGGCCGTGCCGTCGGAGCCGCTGCCCATATTCTTGACCTGATTGCCACCAAAGGAAATCTTACCCCCGTTGATGACCACGTTCTTGGTTTCATCATTGGCATCGTTGGTGATCTTGATGCCGCTGTCGTTCTGGACAGTCTTGCCCGTGGTGACAGAAGTCAGGTCTTTCAGGTCCTTGGCCAGTTTCACCGTCAGGGTGTCGGTGCCGTTGGAAACGACGCCGATGTTGTTGTCGGTGAGGTTGTCCTTACTGGTCACGCCGCCGTTGATGGTAGTCTTCTGGTTCATGGTCCGGGCAAAGCCGTTGCTGTCCAGGGTGCCATCAGTCTTGATATCCCCGGCGTAGATCTGGCCATCATCCATGGTGGCGATATCGTGGTGTTTACCCTGGGCATCGTCATACCCCAGCCGGGTGGCCTTGGTTTCATTGTCAGACGTAGTGATGTTCTTGCCGTCCGTCAGAGTCTTATCCCCATAATGGATGCTGGTGTCCGCCTGGGCCGCTTTGCCGTTATTATCTTTCTTATCAGGATTGCCTGTATAGATCACATCGCCGGTGGTCACGGTAGTAAAGGTGGGTTTTTCATCCATGAGGATGGAGATGTCGCCGTCTTCGGCGATGCGGGTGGTCAGGTTGGCCGAGCTGTAGTCGTGGCCGCCGGCTTCATCGCTGGCCTTGATGGCGATGGTATCTCCCAGGCTGCGTTTCACCACTTTGTAGCCCTTGTAGTTTTCGCTAGTGTTGGAAGCATCCTTGGTGTTGGTGGTGAAGCTCAGGCCTTTAGCAATGGTATCGGCATTGTTGGTGATTTGGGTCGTGTTATTGGTAATCTTGGTGGTATTGCCGCTCACCGCATCAGAGACGATCCGCAATTCATCTTCCGTAGCGGCCCGTCCGCTGACGTAGGTAGGGTCTTTAACGGACCAGTCTTTGTTGGTCAGGCCCGTTACATAGTCCCCCTCTGCCGCATGGCCGCCGGTGGGTTGTCCGTTCTGGACCGTATCCAGCACCCCATCGGCATTGTGACCGATTTTGGCTGTGCCGGCCGTGACTGTATTGAGGCCCGTGAGGTCTTTATTCAGTTTGAGTTCCAGTTTGCCATTTTCCCCATCCTGGCTGGAAACGACGCCGATGTTGTTGGCAGTGACCAGATTATCCGGGTTGGTTTCTCCGCCGGTGACACTGAGTTTCTGATTCAGTTTCACCGCAGAAGCATCGCCCTGATCGCCGCTGAATTTCAGCCCATCATCCAGAGTAGCGATGAACTGGGTGGAACCGTTGGTGATGTCCCCGTATTCCAGACGTTTGAATTCATTGGCTTCGTCAGCCGGATAGTCCTGGCTGTCTTTCAGATAGGTGATGCCGGAACTGATGGCATTGAAGATATACGTAGGCGTTTTACCTGTCTTATCGAACAGAGCCACATAGCCGCCCGTATCCTGACCGACGCCCAGGACGACCTGGCGCTGGTCGTTGGTGCCGTCATTCTTCACGACAGAGATGGTGGTCCCGTCGATTTTCACCGCTTCTTTCACCGGATAGGTTTCTTTGGAATCCGGTGCCTTGCGGAACTGGGCCACGCTGTTCACTACCAGGCTGCCGCCCTTGTTTTCTACCTGTTCACCCAGGATTACATCCTTACTCAGGGCCACGTCGTAATTGGCCTGGCCGCCGGTGGTCTGCCGCTTCAGTTCCAGATTGCCGCCTGTGACCAAAGTATCATCGGCCGTGGTCTTGTTACCCCCTACGGAAACAGTGGTGTGTTTTCCTGCCAGTTTGCCTACTTCTTTCAGCTGGGCCAGGTTCACCGCATCCGTATCCTGGGAACCGGCTGCCACCCCGGTGATCTGCCGGGTCAGAGTAGTGCCGTTGCCCACGGCGATGGCATTGGCATTGGAAATCCATGTGGCAGATTTTTGGGTCGTTTCCGCCCCAATGGCTGCATCATACCCTTTGACACCGCTCTGCCGGTCAGCTACGGATCCGCTGCCCAGTGCCACCGTATCCGCCAGTTTGGCCTGTGCACCATTGCCGATAGCGGCGGCATTGACTGCGTCCTTGGCTGTGGTACCGCCCAAAGCGGCCAGGGAATTTTCTCCGGCTGCCGTAGAAGAAGCTCCGAATGCCGCAGCATTTTTCCCGCTGGCCGTAGAATCACTGCCGAAAGCAGTGGCACTTTCCCCGCTGGCTTCCGTCCGTTCTCCAAAGGCCGTAGCATAGGTTCCGCTGGCTACGGTGCCGACTTTCGTTGTCGTACCATCTCCATTATCAACGACTTTGTCTCCGCCGCCCCAAGCCGTGGCGTACTGACCAGTGGCCTGGTTCTTGTTGCCAAAGGCTGTCGCTCCGATTTCAGTTGCCTGGGTCAGATTACCGAAGGCCGTGGCATTCTGCCCGGAAGCGATGGTATCGATGCCAAAGGCCGTCGCATTGGACTGGATAGCTTGGGTCCGCTGACCAAAAGCTGTAGCCCGTTTTTCCGCTGCCTTGGTTTCCTGCCCGAAGGCCGTGGAATTGCTGCCGCTGGCCGTGGTCCGTTCCCCAAAGGCTACGGCATTGTCACCGCTGGCCACATTGTTAGCCGCTTTCGCCGAAGTATCCGTCTGCTGGCCTCCAAAGGCCAGTGCATAACGGCCGGTAGCTGTACCGTACTGACCAATGACCGTGGCCCCTACGCCATCGGCTGTTGCACCATTTCCGATGGCTACGGCATTTTCTCCTTTTGCAGAAGCATTGACCCCTGCAGCCAAGGAATTCTTCCCTTTTGCGCCTTTATTGTCGTAGTTAGAATCAGGCCCCTGTTCATCAGAACGTACACTATAATAATGGACGCCATCGCCACTAGTTCCGGATCCGCCGCCACTAAATTGAGCCATAGCCGCTTGCAGCTGAGCTACGTTGACAGCATCAGTTAAATCGGTACCTGCTGCCACACCTGTAATTTGACGCGTCAAGACGCCATGGCCATTATGTCCTTCCCCTTTGCCATTTGCATCGGTATCTGCATTGCCAATAGCCATCGGATTAGCCGTGGCTTTCCATACGGCATTCCAATATTCATCAGTAAATGCTGGCGAAGGTTTATCACCTTTCTTATTACTCAAAAAGCCCTCTTTTCCAGCTCGCGTATTGCTATAAGAATATTCACCTAAAACGATTCCCGCTGGAATGTACGTCCCACCATTATCAGTATAACCGGCCGCCTCACTATCTGCCATAGCACCATTACCTATAATGACAATACCTTTCCCAGAACCATTGGCTTTTGTATTATTGCCGATTAAAACAGATTGGGATGTATCAACAGTATTATTAGTATTTCCAATAATAATGCTGCCCTTAGCAGTACTATTTGCTATACCATGTCCAATGATAATTTGGTTTTCAGCATTACTCTGCGCATTATTCCCTATGACAACACTGTCCTGATCACCTTTACTATTTTTCCCTACTATAACAGCCCCCGATTTGTCAGCAGTATTGCCAGTCCCATATACCACATTATTATTCCCATTAAGATTATTGTTACCATCCATGGCCGACCTATCTGGCTGATTATTATTTATTGTTACAACGTTATTGATATTTCCCTTGCTATCAGCTGCCCAAACCGGCACTACCGCCAGCGACATCGTCAGGACAAAGGCTGCCAAAACGGCGGCTTTACGACAGCATCCGCTACGGCTGCGGCGTACATGGCCATCGTCATGGCTCTTGGCCAATTCCGACACGACGACGTAACAATTTCTTGCTTTACTCCAAATAATTTTAAAGATTTTATTCATAGGACATCCCCTCTCTCTGAATATATTTCATAATACATACATGAAATTTTCGTGCCAGATTTAAGAAAAGAGGAGCAGATGTGTATATAACGCCATACAACGTACTTTATTTTTCACAAAGGGAGTATCTCGTTGTTGCGAAATGCAACAGTTTTGTGGCAAAAATTTATGAATTGAGACAGGATATAGTAAAAAGCTTGCCGCATGTGCGACAAGCTTTTTAAGTGGTTAGTGGCTAGTGGTTAGTTGTTAGCAGATGGTTTTAAATTTAAAGGTTCTCTTTTTTATTTTGATATTTTTGCCGCATGCGGTAAATCGTCGAGCGGCTGATATTTAGTTCTTTGGCGATTTCCGATACGCTCTTGCCTTCTTGGTACATTTTTTCAATGTATTCATAGGTCAGGTCCTTTAAGTTCCGGTCACGGATACTTTTATCCGGTATGACTGGCGGATTGGGCATAACCCAGGCCAGGTCCGACAAGGTTATTTTTTTCCTGCTGACAACTAAGGACAATCGTTCGAGGGTGTTGGCCAGCTGGCGGACATTGCCCGGCCAGGGAAGGGTCTGGAAATAATCGATGACGTCTTGGCCCAGCTCATGGTGCCGTCCATACTGCACATTGAAACGCTGGAGCAGTGCCTGGGCTACGACGGCAATATCTGCATTGCGCTGGCGCAAGGGCGGCACGTGGATGAGCAGGACGGCCAGCCGGTAATAGAGGTCCAGACGGAAGCGATGGTCCTGGACGGCTTGTTCCAAATTCCTGTTGGTCGCAGCAATGATGCGGACGTCAATGGGAATCGACTGATGAGAGCCGAGGCGGCGGATACAGCGTTCCTGCAGGACCCGCAGCAAATAGTTCTGCAAGTCATAGGGCATATCCCCGATTTCATCGAGGAACAAGGTCCCGCCATTGGCCGCTTCAAAAAGGCCTTCGCGTCCTTCACGGCGGGCCCCTGTAAAGGATCCGCCCGTATAGCCAAAGAGTTCACTTTCTAAAAGGCTTTCGGAGACTGCACTGCAGTTGATGGCAATGAACGGCCCCTGACGCCGGCTGCTCATATTATGGATAGCCTGAGCCAGCATCTCTTTTCCCGTGCCCGATTCCCCGGTAATGAGGATGGTCGATTCACTGGCCGCATAAATCCGGGCCAATCTTTTGACCTGTTTCATCATCGGTGAACGGCCGATGATGTCATCTAAATGATAATAAGCCGTCAGCCCCTTTGAGGAAGAAAGTCCCTTCTTTTGCGATAGCCGGGACTGGCGCAGGCTCCACAATACTTTGAAAAAAGCCCGTACCAGACCGCCCCACTCGGGCTGCAAGGGGATACATTCCATGCCTTCGGCACGGACATAGTGCTCAATGCCTACACTGCCAACTAAACATTGGATACCCGAAAGCGCCGCCTGATGGACAGCTGCCTGCAAGGCCCGTTCATCCGTATCGGATACTAAACAGTAGAAAGGAATCTCCATGGCTTTGAGCTGCAGTTCCAGATCATCGTAATAGTCGCGCAGCGAAAAAGGGATGATAACGCCACATGACTCCCCTTTCGGAGCCTGCCGGATACAATTCAGCAAATCGAGGACGCTGGGCTGGACGACAAAAATCCGTTGCTGTGGATAGGCTGCGGCAATAGTCGAAGCCATGGGTTCCCACAAGATGACAGCATCCCGGCCGGTCTGGATGCTTTTCCGGATCCGGGACGCTGCATCAGACACGCTGCCATCAATCAAATCAATCTGGGCCAACTTACGTTTATGAGTCGTATGAAGAAATTGTTCAATTTTCTTATATAACGGGAGCGATGGAGCAACAATAGAAATCTTAAAAATTTCTTGTACCCCCCCCCATATTTTTTATTGTATTCATGGCCTATTCTTAATCTTTTAAGTATCGTTCTGTTTTCCTATGAGTATATCTTATACCTTAAATTGAGATAGGCTTATTATATCATGTAATTATAAAATATTTATTACATTTAATATCGTATCGTTTTATATATTTCCGTATAATTTATATTCGATTAATAGTATTATGTAATAATTTAGTACATATATAATATAATATATAATGAAAATTATACATTTTTAGTACGAAAATTTTATAATTAGAACGCAAAAAAATAAGCCGTCACAGGAAGCAACAATCATTTCCTGTGACGGCTTATTTTTTACGGTTGTGGATAATTTCCTGGCAAACTGACTAGAAAATCGCACATATCCTGACAGGCTCGCCACGTGCGAGCCCCTACAGTATACGACCACAAACTCCGCAAATTATCTTTGAAAGAACTGGCGCGCTGCGGCTTCGTCTTTTTTCATCTGGGCGACGAGGTCGTCGGCAGTGGCGAAGGTTTCTTCGCCGCGGAGGCGCTTGCGGAAGCGCAGGCTCACTTCTTTGCCGTAGAGGTCAGCGTCCCAGTCGAGGACGTGAGTTTCGATGCGGCGGTACTGGTTCTCGAAGGTCGGGTTATCGCCGATGTTGGTCATGGCCGGATGGCCCTTGCCGTCCCACCACAGTTCGGTGATGTAGACGCCGTCTGGCGGGATGGCCATGTTGATGGGGATAAGCATGTTGGCCGTAGCGAAACCGATGGTCCTCCCCCGCCGGTCGCCGGGCACGATGGTGCCGGTCAGGGCGAAAGGACGGCCCAGGAGATTCTCGGCCGTTTCCATGTGGCCCATCTGGATGAGACGGCGGATGACGGTGCTGCTGATGGGTGTCGTCCGGCCCGGCCGTTCGAGGAGGGTCAGGGCGACGACGGGGATGCCGTACTGGCTCATGAAGAATTTCATGGTCTCCGTATTGCCTGCCGCCTTGGCACCATAGGTAAAGTTCGAGCCGACGACGATGGCCGACGGATGGATGTAGGTCAGGAGGTTCTGGCAGAACTCTTCCGGCGATTCCTGCAAGAGGGTCTGGCTCATGGGCAGGAGAACCAGGCCGTCGATGCCGACGGCTTCGATATATTCCGCTTTCTGGCCGATTGTGGCCAGGCGCAGCGGTTCTTTTTCCGGACACAATACGGACAGCGGATGGGCCGTAAAGGTGACGACCATGGTTTTCACACCGCAGGCAGCGGCCCGTTTGATGGCCGTCTTCATGACCATCTGGTGGCCCCGGTGGACGCCGTCAAAGGTCCCAAGGGCCACGACGGCTCCGGTAAAGCCGGTTATTTCCTGAAAGGAGTGGAATATTTCCATCGTTAGTTACCTCACAATCCCTCTGCGAACATCTTATGAGGCCGCAGGATATGGTGTTCCCCGTCGTAGCGGGCAATGCCCATGAGCCGCTGGTCCGGCCCGTACACGCGGATGACGTCGCCATCGGCCAGGTGCGGCCCGGCGAAGGGCACGGGACGGCCCTGGAGCAGGAAGGCACACTGTTTGGCGGAACAATTCGCCTTTTTAAGGTCCTGGATAGCCATATCGGCCGGCCGGACATAGGCCATGGGGTCCCGTTCCAGCTCTTCCAGCGTCGCCGCGTCGTCGATGGTGAACAGCCCGGCCCGGGTGCGGACCAGATAGGTCATGCAGGCGCAGGTCCCCAGGGCCTGACCCAGGTCGCGGATAAGGGAACGCACGTAGGTCCCTTTGGAACAGGTAACGGCAAAGGTGCCGCGCCGGCCGTCAAAGGACAGCAGGCGCAGGTCGTGGATGGTCACGTGGCGCACGGGCAGGGTGAAATCGACGTCCTGCCGGGCCAGTTTATAGGCCTTGACGCCATTGACGTTGATGGCGGAATATTTGGACGGTGCCTGTTCGATGTCGCCCACAAAGGACGCCAGGGCGCGGCGCACGTCGTCAGCCGACAAATCTGGTACGGCCGCCGTTTCGACGACGGTCCCCGTACTGTCTTCCGTATCCGTCGCCAACCCTAAGGCGAATTCGGCATGGTATGATTTGACGTCGCTGTCACCGTATTCGATGAGGCGCGTCGCCTGACCGGCATAGACCGGCAGGACACCGGCCGCCAAAGGGTCCAGGGTGCCGGCGTGGCCCATCTTCTTCATGCCATAGATACGGCGCAGGCAGCCGATGACGTCGTGACTGGACATGCCCGTCGGTTTCAGTACATTGATGATTCCGTGTATCATAGGCGCTTTTCGATTTCCTTTACGATGAGTTTCTTCGCTTCATCCAAAGGCTTATCCAAGGTGCAGCCGGCTGCGCGGACGTGGCCGCCGCCGCCGAAGACAGCGGCTACGGCATTGACGTCCATGCCCTTCGAGCGCAGGCTGACCCGCGTTTCCTTATCGCTGACGTATTTGACGGTAAAAGCCACTTCCGACCCTTTGACGTTGCGGGCGTAATCCATGTACATCCCCGTGTGTTCGCCAGTGATCTTGAGGACTTCCGGCGTGTAGGACAGGCAGGAAATGCGGCCGTCATCAAAGAGCTCCAGGTGTTCCAGCACCTTGGACAGGGCCTTCAGTTTTTCCAGGGACCGGGCGTCGAGGTGTTCCGAAATGAAATCGGGCCGGGCGCCGTGGTCGACGAGGAGGGCTGCCATGCGCAGCGTATGGCCTGTCGTGTTGTTGAACTTGAAGAAGCCGCAGTCCGTGGCGATAGCCGTATAGAGGGCATCGGCCATGGCCGTGTTCCAGTCCCGCTGCCAGAGGTCGAAGAGATAGGTCAGGATTTCGCCTGTCGCCGCGCAGTCGGGCCGGACGTATTCCCACTGGGCGAAATGCTCGTTGGAAATATGGTGGTCGATGTTGAGGACCTTGCCGCGGACCAGCTTTTCAGCCTGGCCGATGCGGCCGAGGCCCGTCGCATCGAGGACGACGGTCAGCCAGGAATCATCCGTTTCGACCTGCTCCGGCTTGTTGATGTACTGCAGGCCGTCGAGGAAGTCATAGCGGTCGTCGATATCGTCGTCAATGACCATGACGGCCTTCTTCCCCTGCAGCTGCAGCCAGTGCCACAAGGCCAGGAGGCTGCCGATGGCGTCGCCATCGGGACTGACATGGGCTGTCAGCAGGATCTTATCGTAATGGCGCAGTAAGGTATAGATTTCCTGAGCCGAACAATTCATGGGTATCAGTCCTTCTTTTCAATGTCGCGAAGAATCTTATCGATCTTCATCCCGTAATCGAGGGATGTATCTTCTTTAAACACAATGGTCGGCGAATAGCGGATACCCAGGCGCTTGCCGACTTCCGTGCGGATATAGCCGGTCGCGCTCTTCAGGGCTTTCAGCGTTTCCTGCTTGGCTTCGTCGCTGCCGAAAAGGCTGACGTAGACTGTCGCATCGCGCAGGTCGCCGGTGATGCGGGCATCGGTGACGGTGACGAAACCGATGCGCGGATCTTTCAGTTCATTCAGGAGCATCTTCGATACTTCCTGTTTGATAAATTCCTGTATCTTGCGTACTCGTAATTCTCCCATAGTACGTACCTCCCTTTATTCGGGTTCGACTTCGACCATTTCGTAGGCTTCGATTTCGTCGCCTTCCTTGATGTCGCGGTATTTTTCCAGGGTAATGCCGCATTCGTAGCCGGCTGCGACTTCCTTGACATCATCTTTGAAACGGCGCAGGCCGTCGATTTCGCCCTCGTGGATGACGATGCCGTTGCGGATGAGGCGGATCTTGGACGTGCTGGTGATCTTGCCTTCCTTGACATAGGAACCGCCGACGATGACTTTCGGCGTCGTAATGACTTTACGGACTTCGGCACGGCCGACGATCTTTTCTTCGTATTTCTTTTCCAGCATCCCTTTGATAGCCGCTTCGACGTCGTTGATGGCGTCGTAAATGACGCGGTACATGCGCATGTCGACTTTTTCATGTTCTGCCATCTTGCGGGCTGCCGCATCGGGACGGACGTTGAAGCCAATGATCAGGGCGTTCGATGCCGAAGCCAGCATGATATCCGATTCGTTGATGGCGCCGACGCCGGAATGGACGATGGAGATGCGGACTTCGTCGCTCTTGATGCCCATGAGGGACTGACTCAGAGCTTCGACGGAACCCTGGACGTCGCCTTTGATGATGAGGGGCAGTTCCTTCAGTTCGCCCTGCTGGATCTGGTTGAACAGGTCATCCAGGGTGACTTTGGCATTGACGTGGAGTTCGGACGAACGTTTCTTTTCCAGGCGTTTTTCGGCAACGGAACGGGCCGTCTTTTCGTCGGTGACGTTGAGGATGTCGCCGGCTTCCGGTACGTCGTTGAGGCCGAGGATTTCGACTGGGATGGACGGTTCAGCTTTCTTGACGCGTTCGCCCCGTTCGTTGTTCATGGCGCGGACCTTGCCGAAGCAGGTGCCGACGATGATCGTATCGCCGACGCGGAGGGTCCCTTTCTGGATGAGGACGGAAGCGACCGGGCCGCGGCCTTTATCCAGCTTGGCTTCGATGACGACGCCCTGAGCCGGACGGTTCGGGTTGGCCTTGAGGTCCTGTACTTCTGCCAGGACGAGGATATTTTCCAAGAGGTCGTCGAGGCCGATTTTCTTATGTGCCGAAACGGGGACCATGATGGTGTCGCCGCCCCAGTCTTCGCTGACCAGGCCGTATTCCGTCAGCTGCTGCATGACGTGTTCCGGATTGGCGCTTTCCTTATCGATCTTGTTGATAGCGACGATGATGGGGACGCCAGCCGATTTGGCATGGTTGATGGATTCGACAGTCTGCGGCATGACACCGTCATCAGCTGCGACGACGAGGACGGCGATATCCGTGACCTGGGCACCGCGGGCACGCATAGCCGTGAAAGCTTCGTGGCCCGGCGTATCCATGAAGGTGATTTTCTTGCCCTGGTAGCGGACCTGATAAGCCCCGATGTGCTGAGTAATGCCGCCGGCTTCGTGGCTGGTGACATTGGTCTGACGGATGGCGTCGAGGAGGCTCGTCTTGCCGTGGTCGACGTGGCCCATGATGGTGACGACAGGCGGACGGGTCTTGAGGGTTTCCGGCGGGTCGATGATTTCTTCGATTTCCGTCGGGTCTTCCGGCGGTGCTTCCTTGGTAACGGTGACGCCGAATTCATCGGCAATGAGGGAGGCCGTATCGAAATCCAGTTCCTGGTTGATTGTCGCCATGATGCCGCCCATGAGGAGCTTCTTCATGACTTCGCCGACATCGCGGCCCAGGCGTTCGGCAAAATCCTTGACGATGATCGTTTCCGGCAGTTCGATAGCCGTCGGATAATTCTTCTTCTTCTTCGGAGCTTCCTGCGCTACCGGTGTCTGATGCTTCTGGTTGCGCTTGTTCTTGTTGTGCTTGCCTTTGTTCAGGACGTTGGACAACAGCGTATGGGGACGGTTGCCGCCGTTATTCTTGTTGTTATTGCGGTTATTCTGGCCGCCGCGCTTGTTCTTGTTGCCACTGCGGTTGTCATTGTCGCCCTGGGAATGACCAAAATACTTGGTGCGCTTGTTGTCGCCCTGCTGGCCCTGGCTGCTCTGGCCGCCGTTATTGCCGCCTTTATGGTTCTGCGGACGGCTGCCCTGGTTCTGGCCCTGAGCGGCTTTGGCACCGCGGTTCGGCTGGTTCTGCCCATTGCCCTGGTTCTGGCGTTTCTTGTCCTGATTCTGGTTATTCTGTTTCGGCGTATTGCCCTGTTTTTTGTTTTTGTTCTGTCGGCTCGTTTCGTTCACTTTTCGGCTAGTTCCTTCCCCTGTCTGTTTATTTTCCTGTTTATGTCCACGCTGTGCTTCCCCTTTGGCACCCTTCTTGAAGGATGCATCGAGGATGGACTTCATATTGGCGTCAATACCGGTGAAATTACCGGCTTTGATGTGATGATCTTCCAGCGTCTTGATTACTGTCTTTGCGGGAACGCCGTATTCTTTTGCGGCTTCGTATACTCGTTTCGTCATCTAGTTACCCCCTTCTATTCATCACGCTTCACTTTCTCTATGGCCCCGGCAAACCCCTTGTCATCAATGAGGATGATGACGCTCTGGGCTTTGCCGACGGCACTGCCTAATTCATCTTTCGTATATGTATCAACGACGGTGATCCCTTTCCGCTCCGCCAGGCGGCGATACTTTTCGACGTTATCGCTGCCGCCGTCGGAGGCCAGGAATAAGAGCGGGACGCGCCGGCGCTTCAATGTTTTCTGTGCGGCTCCATCACCGCAGACGGTCTTGCCAGCCCGGCAGGCAAGGCCGAGGAGATTCAGGACCTTGTCGCTCACAGCAGTTCCTTTCTCAGCTGTTCATAGATTTCGCTGGACACTTTGGTCTTCAGGGACCGTTCCAGGCGATGTTCTTTGTAAGCTTTTTCCAGGCATTCGCTGTTCGGACAGAGATAGACGCCGCGGCCGGACTTCTTGCCGGTCTTGTCGATCTCGACAGCGCCTTCCGGCGTGCGGACGACGCGGATCATTTCCTTCTTGCTCTTCTGTTCCTGACAGCCGGCACAGACGCGCATGGGAGTCTTTCGGGTCTTCATGGCTTATTCTCCTTCCGTATCGGCTGCACCTTCGTCAGCTGCCGGCATGGCCAGGTCGCTGAGAATATCGATGTCATCGGCCGGTTCACTGTTCTGCGGAGCTTCTGCCTGGGCAGCCAGTTCGGCAGCCTGGCTTTCGCTCTTGATGTCGATCTTCCAGTTGGTCAGTTTCGCAGCCAGGCGGGCATTCTGGCCTGCCTTGCCGATGGCCAGGGACAGCTGGTAATCCGGTACGACGACGCTCGACGATTTTTCGTCTTCATCGACCGTGACCGAAATGACCTGAGCCGGGCTGAGGGCGTTGGCGATGTAGACCGCCGGGTCTTCATCCCATTTGACGATGTCGATCTTTTCGTTCTGCAATTCCGAGACGATGTTCTGGACGCGCGAGCCTTTCGGGCCGACGCAGGCACCGACGGAATCGACATTGGCATCGCGGGAATAGACGGCGATCTTAGAACGGCGGCCCGGTTCGCGGGCGACGGATTTCAGTTCGACGACGCCTTCGTAGATTTCCGGTACTTCCAGTTCAAAGAGGCGCTTCAAGAGGCCCGGATGGGTCCGGGATACGAGAATCTGGGCGCCTTTCGTCGTCTTGCGGACTTCGACGACATAGCACTTGATGCGCTGGCCGACGCTATACGTTTCCGACGGGATCTGTTCCGATGCCGGCAGGATGGCTTCAGCCTTGCCCAGGTCGACGTAGACGTTGCGGTTCTCGATGCGCTGGATGATGCCCGTGATGATGTCGTCCGTGCGGTCCGAGAATTCATCATAGACGATGTTGCGTTCCGCTTCGCGCAGGCGCTGGATCATGACCTGTTTGGCAGCCTGGGCGGCGATGCGGCCGAAATTGTCCGGCGTGACATCGACGTTGACGACGTCGCCGACTTCGTAATTGACATCAATGAGGCGGGCCTTATCGAGAGAGATTTCCGTATGCGGGTCTTCGACTTCGTCGACGACGGTCTTGGCAGCCTTGATGGCATAGTCGCCCGTCGAGCGGTTCAGTTCGACTTCCGCCGTCGGATTGGCATCGGGTTCCTTCTTGTAAGCCGTGATCAGGACGGCTTCCAGGGAGTCACAGATGACATCCGGAGATACGCCTTTCTCTTTGGATAAGTAAGCAATAGCATTGAGCAATTCTTTATTCACGTTAATAACCTCCACTAAAAATCAATATGCAAACGGACTTGCGATATTTCTTTCATGTCAATCTTATCTTCACGGCCATCGACCTGGACGATGAGATGCCCGTCAGCTGTCTTTTCGACGAGATCTGCCGTCAGGTCCTTGACGCCGTCGCGGGCCTTAAAGAAATGGATGTCTACGGACCGGCCGGCGTAGCGGACGAAATCCTTGTCCTTCTTGAGGATGCGGTCCAGTCCCGGCGACGATACTTCCAGGAGATAGTTGTCGCTGATCGGGTCCTTTTCGTCGAGGACCTTGCTCAGCTTCTCGCTGACGGCCTGGCAGTCTTCCAGGTCGACACCGCCTTCCTTATCAATGAATACGCGCAGGTACCAGTTCCGTTCGCGCACGTATTCGACGTCGACCAGTTCCAGGTCAGTCCCTTCGATAATCTGTTCTACTTCCTTGGCAATCAAATCTTCAATGTGTTCACGTCTCATCGTATTCACCAGCTTATCTTCAAAATTTCCTACAGGTAAAAGTTAAGAGTGGGCTTTCACCCACTCTTCGCATCTAAACATCTAAATTACTTTTAGTATACCACTGTCTGCTCATTCTGACAATGATTTGTCCCGGTCAGCCGCGATTTCGTCGAGGACGGGCAGGAGGCGTTTCCGCAAGGCTTTCTCCAGCTCCTTCAAAGACGACGTATCGAAGTCGTGGACCAGGTTCGGGAAGTTCTGCACCCGCCGTTCGGCAAAGAAATCGTCGCGCAGGACGTTGTACATCAGGGACAGGCCGCTGCGCGTGGCCGCGTCGTAATAAGCCAGGATCATGTAGGACCCGTTGATGATGCGCACGGCATCGTTGGGCTTGACCAGGCGCCGGAAGCCCTGATAGCTGTCGGGCAGGAACTCATCCCATGCGACGTCAGGGACGCCCTTGTTCTTGAGGATGACGCTGAAATTGCGACTCCGTTCGACGTAATCGTCGTGGATGATACGGGCCAGGCGCTCTTCGACCATGGACCGGAAGAGGTCGAAGGAATCGGTGATGAATTCGATGAGGGCGAATTCCAGCATGCCGATATCCGTCCGGATAGAGAATTCTTCCGATTCGGGATTCAAGATAGCCCGCACGGTCCAGCCGTTGACGTGATTCTCATAGGTGAACAAGCGGTACTCGACGGGCTTGCCGTCTTTCTCGATCATGCGATATTCTTCCAATAACTGAAAATCTCCCACTGAAAGTGGGAGAACAGTTGTGATATTCCATTGTTTGAGTGTTTCAATCAATGTAGCATCCATAGTAAAAATGGTGCGGTTGGCGGGAGTTGAACCCGCACGATCGAAGATCACTGCCGCCTGAAGACAGCGCGTCTGCCATTCCGCCACAACCGCATAACTCAGAAATCGTAAAGCTGTTTGTAATGCTTTTCGTTCAGCAAGACTATTCTAACATATTCTCGCGTTTCTGAAAAGGGGATTTTTTCAATTTCTTGAAAATTTTTCGTCCAGCCATATTTCTGAATCCACGAGTCGACATGTCCCCGGCCGGCATTATACGCAGCCAAGGCCAGTACTTGATTCCCGTCGTATTCCTTCAATAAGTAGGCCAGATACCAGGTTCCCAACCTGATGTTCGTACGGACGTCATTGAGTTTTTCAGGCGTGTAGTCGGTCATCCCCATCTCATCGGCAATCCATTGTGCCGTGTCGGGCATGACCTGCATGAGGCCATGGGCACCGGGCTGGGAAGCAGCTCGTTCGTCAAACTTGCTTTCCACTAAGATGACGGACGCCACCAGGGCGGGGTCGACTTTGTCTTCGTAGGCATACTGCCGAACCAGGTAATCGTACTGGAGGGGGTATACGAACTTCCGCATGACATCATCTTTCCAAGAATAAAAGTACGATGCGGACAGACATATCAATAATGCCGCTATGATGATTTTCCCTTTGGTGCTTGCTCTTTTTCTCAACGTCTTCTCCCTACCCTTTGATGCGGTCCATCAAGGCCTGCCATGCGACGAGTACCTGTTTCTGCGTCTCTTCCGGAGAGCCGGTATTGTCGATGATGACCTGTGCCAAAGACCGTTTGTCGTCGATAGGAAGCTGTGCATGAATCCGTGCCAGTGCTTCACTTTCGGAATAGCCGTTCCGCTTCATCAGCCGCGTAAGCTGCGTTACCGGATCGACGTACACCAGCCACGTTTCGTCAACGTACGAATCGTATTTTACCTCATAAAGCAGGGGCATGTCAAGGAAAATGACAGGATTTTTTTTATTTTCTTCGATTTTTTTGATTTCCCCGTCGATGCCGGCATGGATGAGGGGGAATAAAATGGCTTCGAGCTGCGCTTTCTTCGCCTTATCGCCAAAGACGACGCTGCCGATGTAGGCCCGGTCCATGGATCCGTCGGCTAAGAGCGTCTTCGGCCCAAAAGCCGCAGCGACCGCCGCAAGTCCTTCCGAACCGGGTTCGACGACGTCGTGGGCAATGACGTCGCAGTCGACGATACCTGCCCCCAATTCGCGCAGCATGGTGACGACAGTGCTTTTGCCGGAGGCAATGCCGCCGGTCAGGCCAATATGTAACATAAGAATCGCTCCTCCTGTAAATCTTTTCTTCCATTATAGCCGTTCCCGGCCTGTCTGTCCATGCCCTGCCGGACGGGCCGCTGCCTTGATTTCTCCTCTCCCGTCCGATAAAATAAGGTTGCTAACCAATTTCTAAAAAAAGAAGGTGTTTTCCTATGATGCGCGCTCTATTTCTATTATATGCCATCTAGGGTTTCAACTGGGTCGTCATGAAGACGGCCAATGCTTATTTCCCGCCCGTCCTGTTCGTGGCCTTCCGCTTCCTCATCGGCGCCGCCGTCATGCTCTCGGTCTGTGCCTGGCGCCGTATTCCCGTCCCGGAACGGAAGTACTGGAAGTGGATCGCCGCTACGGGCATCTTGCAGATTGCCGTCAACAATGTCTGCATGCAGATCGGCATGTATTCGCTGACAGCCGGCGTCGTCTCCGTGTTGAACTACACCATGCCCGTGTGGATGGCCATTCTGGCCCAGCTCTTCCTCAAAGAAAGGCTGACGCTCCGGAAAATAGCCGGCATAGCCATCTGCATCGCCGGCCTCTTCGTCCTCATGGACATCCATGACCTGGGCAATATGACAGCCGTCTCCATCGTCCTCGCCGGGGCCGCCGCCTGGGCCGCATCGGGCATCATCCTGAAGCGGCACCTCCAGGACAGTCCGCCCCTGCAGTACTCGGCCTGGCAGATGGTCGTCGGCTCGCTCCTGCTCTTCATCGTCGCCCTGATTGTCCCACAGCCTTCCATCCACTGGACAACAACAGCTACCGCCTGTCTGCTCTATAACGGCATCCTGGCTGCAGCTGTCGGCTTCTTCTTATGGAATTATATCCTCGCCCACATGGAAGCCGGCAAGGCCGGCGTCGCCATCCTGGTCGTCCCCGTCGTCGGCGTCGTCAGCGGTATCCTCGTCCTGGGCGAAGCCTTCACCTGGCATACAGCCCTGGGCATCCTCCTGGTACTGGGCGGCGTCCTGCTCATCGTCAAACCCAGACGGCCGCGCCTGTCCCTGACGCATTAAGGTAAAAATGACATATGTCACAGAAATATGAAAACACAGGAAATTGTCATTTCTTTTATGATTTATTTATAATCTTCCTGTATACTATATAGTAACGCACATATATAGGAGGTATTTTATGACTGACGCACTTCGCCGCCACCGGCGCTTTCTGATGGGCCTGTTCATCGCCGCTGCGGCCTTTTTGTACCTGGCCCACATCGGGTCGTATCATCTCATCGACCTCGACGAAGGGCGCTATCACCGGGTCGCCATGGAAATGGTCCTGTCCGGTGACTACATCACGCCCCACTTCGATTACATGCCCTATTTCGAGAAGCCTATTTTCCAATACTGGGTCACGGCCCTGTCCATGGAGCTCTTTGGCATCCGTGAATTCACTGGCCGCATCCTGCCGGCCCTGACGGGCCTTGGTAACGTCTTCCTGGCCTTCTGGCTGGCCAAGACCATGTACAACCGGCGCACAGGGCTCCTGGCTGCCGTCATCATGGCTACGTCGGCACTGCAGCTCATCGTCGCCTCTATCGGCGTCATGGACATGGCCCTGACCTTTTTCATCGATGCCTGCCTGGTCTCGTTCTACGTCTTTGAACGGACGGAAAACAAGAAATACCTGCTCGTCTTCTACGCCGCCATGGGTTTCGGCATGCTCACGAAAGGCCTCATCGCCATCGTCTTCCCCGTCGGCATCCTCTTCTGGTACGCCCTGCTGAGCAAGCGGCCGCGCCTCTTCCTCAAACTCTTCTACCTGCCGGGCATCATCCTCTTCCTGGTCATCGCCGTGCCCTGGTACTACCTGGTCTGCCAGAAGAATCCGGACTTCTTCTATTTCTTCTTCATCCGCGAACACTTCCTGCGCTTCGCCACCAAGATGCACGAACGCTTCCATCCCTGGTACTACTTCGTTCCGGTCCTCATCGCCGGCCTCATGCCCTGGACGGGCTTCGTGGCGACGTTCTTCAGCAAGGACGGGATTTTCCGCAAGCCCGGTTCTCTGCGGCATAAGCAGGACCTGCTGCTGCTCGCCCTCTGGGCCGGCCTGATTTACGTCTTCTACAGTATTTCCGACTCGAAACTGCCGACGTACATCCTGCCCTGCTGGCTGCCCTTGTCGGTCCTCCTGGCCGCGTCTATCGAACGGTGCCGTCAGGAAGGGCGCTGGCTCGGCCACAGTTTTCTCATCAATGCCATCCTCTGCCTGCTGTTCACGGCAGCGGGCATCGCCTACCTCATGCACACCGATTTCCTGACCGTCGCCGACTTCCTGACCCACGGCGGCCTGCTCATCGCCTCGCTCTTCGTCGGCACCCTAGCTGCGGCCTGGGTCTGGCATCGCAAGAAGGACTTCCTCTCGGTCCTGGTTATCCTCAGCTGCATGGCCTATGGCTTCGGCCTCGGCGCCCATCAGGTCCAGGGCCAGATTCACGACCATCAGACGGCCTATACAGTCAGCCAGGACATCCGGTCCCTGAACGTCCCGGACAGCACGCCAATCATCATGTATGGCTCGTTCATGCCAGGCCTGGTCTACTACCTGGATCGTCCCATCGCTGCCGGTAACTTCATGGGCGAGCTGGAATTCGGCATCCATCATACGGACCGGACGAACATGTACTACGGCAGCCAGGACCTGTATGACCTCTGGAACAGCGACCAGCCGGCTATCGTCGTCGTCCAGCCGAAATACCGCGACGAAGCCCTGCGCGTTTTGGGAACGGTTCCGGCCCAGCGCCTCGACGTCGAAGACTATACGGTCCTCCTGAACCGGGCCGCCGCCGGAGGTGACAAGCGATGAAGCAAATCGACATCCTTGTCCCCTGTTACAACGAAGAGGCCGTCCTGCCCCAGTTCTACCAGCGGACGTGCGCCGTCATCGACGCCCTGCCGGACTACGCCTTTACCTTCATCTTCGTCAACGACGGCAGCCGCGACCAGACCCTGCCCATCCTGCGCCAGCTCCACGAAAAAGATAAGCGCGTGGCCTACGTATCCCTGTCGCGCAACTTCGGCAAGGAAGCAGCCATGCTGGCCGGCATGGACTACGCCGAAGGCGACGCCCTGGTCATCATGGATGCCGACCTCCAGGACCCGCCGGAACTCCTGCCGGACATGATCGCCTGGTGGGAAAAAGGCTACCGCGACGTCTCGGCCCGTCGCCGGCGCCGCGAAGGGGAAACGTTCTTCAAGAAGTGGTCGAGCCACGTCTATTACCGCCTGCTCAAGAAATTGTCCCCCGTCCCAGTCCAGGAAGACGTCGGCGACTTCCGCCTGCTCGACAGGCGCTGCGTCAAGGCCCTGCGCAGCCTGCGCGAATGTCAGCGCTACACCAAGGGCCTGTTCAGCTGGATTGGCTTCGAGAAGAAAGAAATCCTCTTTGACCGACCGCCCCGGGCTGCGGGCAAGACCAAGTGGAACTACTGGAAACTCTTCAACCTGGCCATCGACGGCATTACCAGCTTTACGACGGCGCCTTTGCGCATCGCCGCCTTTACCGGCTGTTTCCTGGCCATCGTCGCCGCCATCTATCTCGTCTTCATCGTCCTGCGCACCCTGCTCTTCGGCGAAGACGTCCCAGGCTATCCGTCCCTCATCTCCCTCATCCTCTTCATCGGCGGCGTCCAGTTCACCTTCATGGGCATCCTCGGCGAATATGTCGGCCGCATCTATAACGAAAGCAAAGGCCGCCCGCCGTACATCGTCGGCGAAAGCACACGGGAAAAGAAATAACTCAATCAAAAATGACCGCTCCGTCGGCAGACGGATGGCGGTCATTTTTAGGTTCCATCACAGCCATTCATCACTGTGGCAGCAGATGGATATGAGGTCCTGCATGGGCTGTGTCAGGTACTTGTTTTTATGATGTACCAGGCGGAACTGGCGCTTGAATTCGAGGCCCGGCAAAGGGAGTTCGACGAGGCGGCCCGTTTCGATTTCGTTTTGAACCAGGCGGCGGGACAGGACGGATACGCCTAAGTTGGCCATGACGGCTTTCTTAATGGCTTCGGAGTTATTGTAGACGCCGATGATGCGGCAGGTCAGGTGGTGGTCTTCCAGGACGCGCTCAAAGAGGTCCCGCGTGCCGCTTCCCTGTTCGCGGACGAAGACGGGCATGCCGTCCAGGTCCTGCGGCGCTGTAATGGCCTTACGGCTCCATTCGCTGTCCGGTGAAGCGATGAGGGTCAGATAATCCGTAATGATGGGCCTGGATACGAGGTATGGCGACTGGACCCGTCCTTCGACAAGGGCCAGGTCCAATTTATCTTCCATCAGGAGCTGTTCCAGTTCCTCCGTATTGTGGATAGCCGACAGGATGTCCCATTCAGGATGTATCTGACGGCAATGCGTCAGGAGTTCGACCAGGAAGATGTCGCCAATGGTGATGCTGACGCCCAGGCGGATCGGCAGCTGATGCTGCATGGCCGTCATGCTGTCTTCGGCCTGCTGGCAGAGCGACAGGATCTGATAGGCATACTGTTTCAAGCTCTCGCCGGCAGCGGTCAAGTAAATATGACGCCCCAGGCGTTCGAATAACATCAGGCCGTAATGATTTTCCATTTCATGGATGGCCTGAGTGACCGACGGCTGGCTGATATGGAGCTGCCGGGCAGCCTGGGTCATATTCAAGGTTTCGCAGACGGCCAGGAAAATACGGAAATGGCGCAGCGTCATAAAGTTGTCCCCCTTAATTCATAGGTAAATACTTATGATTTATATTATATCCTAGTATTTTACTTATTAAAAGAGGCGGATTATACTGGAGTCATCTCAAATATCAGTATAGGAGTGACTTCATCATGCATTTATCCACTATGATCGACTGGCGCCACGCCCTGCTCGGCGTCGTCCTGACCCTGGCCTGTTCCCTGGCCGGCCAATCACTGGCTTCCCTGCCGGGCTTTTCCCTCATCGGCCACCTGGTCCTGGCCCTGCTGCTGGGTATGGCTATCCAGGTCTGCCGTCCGGTCACGCTGGCGGCCCGGGAAAGCACGGGCTTCATTGCCAATAAATTTCTCCGGGCCGGCATCATCTTCCTGGGTTTCAAGCTAAACCTCATCATCCTGGTCAGCGCCGGTATGAAGAGCCTCATCGCCGCCGTTTTCGTCGTGGCCATCATGATTCCCCTCAATTATGCCGTCGCCCGTGCCCTTCGCGTCGACCACACATTGGCCCTGCTCACGGCCTGTGGCTGCAGCATCTGCGGTGCCGCCGCTGTCATGGGCGTTTCGGGGACACTCAAGGCCAAAGCCGACCAGTCCGTCCTGGCCGTCGCCATCGTAGCCATCCTGGGTACAGTCTTTACGCTCATCGAAGTTTTTCTGCAGCCCGTCCTGGGCTTTACAGACGGCCAGTTCGGCGTCATGGCCGGCCTCAGCCTCCATGAAATCGCCCACGCCGTCGCCGCTGGCGGCAGTGCCGGCCCCATAGGTACAGACAGCGCCATCATCACCAAATTATCGCGCGTCCTGCTCCTGGCCCCGGTCGCCATCATCCTGGGTATCGGCGAAGCCTGGCGCCAGCGCCGCCAATCGGGAGATACGGACCAGAAACTCAAAGTCCCTATTCCCTGGTTCATGGGCGGCTTCATCGCGGCCAGCGCCATCGGCTCCTATATCCCGGCCATCGGATTCGCCGTCCCCATGCTGGTCAAAGCAGCCTACCTCATCCTGGGCATGGCCATGGCCGCCCTGGGCCTGAACGTCAACTTCTCAGTCATCGCCAAAGAAGGCGTCCGCCCCATGGTCAGCGCCATCACCTGCTCCTTCGTCATCCTGGCCCTGTCCTGGTTCATCGTGCGCACGTGGTTCTAGGAAGTGCAAAAAAGACGCTGTCGCATGAAGACAGCGCCTTTTTTTGCAGTATAATCCCCTTACTTCAGGTATGCTTCGACCTGGTCCGCTTTGAGGACCCGGCCTGTCGAAACGACTTTATCATCGACGACCAGTGCCGGCGTACTCATGATGCCATAGCGGGCGATCTGGGCAAAGTCCGTGACATATTGGACTTCGGCGTCAATCCCCAAATGCTGTACGGCTTCTTTCGCAGCAGCCAGGAGGGATTCACATTTGCTACAGCCACTGCCTAATACTTTGATTACCATATGATCAACTCCTATTCTTTGTCGGCCTGCGCTGATGGCTGGCAGGCTTTGCCCGGTACGCAGCCAGTGTGCGTACACTTTAAAGTATCTATAAAGGTGCGGAAAGCCGTCAAGGTCTGGCAATTCAGGGAGTAATAGGTATTCTTCCATTCTTTCCGGCTAGTCACCAGACCGCATTCAGTCAACACCTTCATATGATGAGATAAGGTAGGCTGGGTGATTTGAAAATACTCCAGCAGCTTGCAGGCACACATTTCCCCCTGCGTCAACAATTGGACAATCTGCAGGCGGTTCGCATCCCCCAAGGCTTTACATAATAAGGATACATCTACGGCATTCATTGAATCACCTCACAATAGAAATCCCTGAAGGGCGTTGAAACTGTAGCCGACCAAGATGATTCCGATGACGCAAGTCAGGATAAAGACGCCTAACAATTTCGGCTTGATGGCTTTTCGCAGCAAGATAAGCGAAGGCAGACTCAGCGTCGTCACGGCCATCATGAAGCTCAATACGGCGCCTAACTGCGCCCCCTTCCCCAGCAAGGCTTCGGCAATGGGGATAGAGCCAAAGATATCGGCATACATCGGTGCCCCTACCAGGGTGGCCAGGATTACGCCAAGCGGATTCTGGCGCCCCAGAACGTCTTCGACCCACTGCTCAGGAATCCAATTATGGATCAACGCACCGATTCCGACGCCGATCAGGATATAGGGAAAGACCTTGCGGAACGTACTGGTCATCTGTTCTTTCGCATAGTCCAAACGGTCGCGCCTTGTCAATTGTGGAATCTCCGCTTCACTGACAGCCGGAGCCTGACGGATGAAATCTTCAATTTCCGCCTCCATGTGCAGGCGTTCTATGACGGAACCGCCGATAACGGCGATGATCAGGCCAAAAACCACATAGGCCACGGCAATGCGATAGCCAAAGATACTGATGAGCAATACCAGGCTGCCTAAATCGACCATAGGTGACGAAATCAAAAAAGAAAAAGTAACGCCCAAGGGGAGGCCGGCACTGGTAAATCCCATGAACAGCGGAATGGACGAACAAGAGCAGAACGGCGTCACCGTCCCCAGCAAAGCCCCCATGATATTCGCCCAGATACCGCGGAACCGTCCCATGATTTTCCGGCTCCGTTCCGGTGGGAAGTAACTCTGGATATAAGAAATAAGAAAGATCAATACGCATAACAGTACGGTAATCTTCACGACATCATAAAAGAAAAACTGCAAACTGCCGCCGACCCGGCTCTGTACATCGACACCGGCATATTGTAAAATTGCCGCAACGACCTCATTCAGCCACTGCATCCCTAAAACCTGGTTCTGGATAAAAAGCCACATATCCTCCGCCTCCATCACATAGATTTTTGTCTATGTCATAGATTATACAAGTGATATAGATGATTGTCAATATAATAGGTTCAAAAAGAAGGACTGCCACACGAAGGCGTCTGCCCTCGTGCGACAATCCCTTTCCAAAGAGTATGTGCTATCTGCTGAAAACTACAAACACTGTACGATAAACTATTATTTTCCCGTATACGTCCTGCGGGCAGCGACGACTTGACGAATGTGATCGGCTACGGTCGTGCAACAGCCGCCGACGGCGACGGCACCAGCTTTCATGTAGTCCAGGGCATAATCGCCAAAACGGCGGTCCGTCCCGACACCATGCCAGGTCTTGGTTTGCGGGTCATATTCTTCACCGCTGTTCGGATAGATGATGATCGGCAGGTCTGATGCCCCTTTCAATTCTCCGATGAGGCTGGTAATATATTCCGGCTTCGTGCAGTTGACGCCGATAGCCTGCAGATGCGGGTATTTGTTTGCCAGCTGGCGGGCACAATCGGCCAGGAGCTGGCCTTCGCAGTTGTGGCGGTCGTCGCAGCAAGAAAAGCTGATCCAATAGGGCGCGCCCAGTTCTTCGGCAATCTGCGCTTCCACTTCCGCTTCCATCAGGGACGGCTCCGTTTCAAAGAGCAGGACGTCGGCACCGGCCTGCCACAGGAGTTCAGCCCGGCGGCGATGGAAGTCCCGCAGCGTATCCGCACTGACGCCGTAATGGCCCTTGTATTCGGATCCATCAGCCAAATAAGCCCCGTATGGGCCGGCACTGGCCAGACAGAGCGGCCAGGACCGGCCAGCCTGCTTCCCTTCGGCGTCCCACCATTCCTGGCGCGCTTCCTGAAAGACCTGGACTGCCCGGGTGATGAGGGCTTCTGCCTGTTCGCGGCTGTACCCCGTTTCCATCAGTCCCGGCAGGGAGGCCTGGTAACTGCAGGTAATACCCGCATCGGCACCGGCCCGGAAATACTGGATGTGGACTTCCTTGACCAGTTCCGGCCGGTCGGCCAGGACGCGGGCCGTCCACAGTTTGTTGTTCAAATCGGCCCCGAGATTTTCCAGGGCCGTCCCCATGGAGCCGTCGAGGACCAGAACGCCTTCGCGGTCCAAAATCTGTTTCAATGTATTTTTCATTTTCTTTCTCCTTTCACAGGCACCGTCCCATAAGCGACGACAGGCGGATTTTCTCCCCGTTCCTGCGCCGGCAGGAAACGGAACCAGAAATCATTGAACAAGCGGAAGATTTCTTTCCGCTGCGTGACGATGAACAAAATCGTGATCATGACGTAAATAGCCGACAAAATATCGGTCATGGCCCACAGGGCATCGGCTTTGGCATTGTAGAGGACGACACAGGGAATCATGTAATAGATCATGTAGACCTTAGTCGCCCTGCGGTTGCGCCGGGTATCGCCAAAAGCGTAGTTGACCGATTTTTCGCAGCTGTAATACATCCCGATGATCGTCGTCCAGGCAAAGACCGTAATGGCGACGGCCATGAACCAGGCGCCCCAGTCGCCAAAGGAAATGCGGAAGGCGACGGTCGTCAGACTGGCACTGTCGACGCCGGGATAATCGATGTAGGAATTGGTCAGGAGCAGCGACAAGGCCGTCACCGAGCAGACGACAATCGTGTCGAGGAACACTTCGCCCCAGCCCCAGGAAGCCTGGCGGACAGGATGATCCGTCCGGGCTGTCGCATGGGCGATGATGCCATAGCCCGTGCCGGCGTCGTTGGAATAGAGGCCGCGGGCAATACCATAGCGCATGGCATCCTTGACCGTCGCCCCGGCAAAGCCGCCGACACCGGCCATGGGCGTAAAGGCGCTGCGGACGATCAACTCCAGCGTTGCCGGCACCTGCGGCAGATGCTGGACGAGGATGGCCAGGCCACCGAGAATGTAGAGCAGGGCCATGATGGGCACGACCCGTTCCATGACGGCCGAAATGCGCCGCAAGCCGCCGAAGATGGTGACGAAACAGGTGAGGCCCAGAAAAGCGGCCGACCAGAGCGGGTCGATACCAAAGGCTTCCCTCAGGGCGCCGACGACGGATTCCGTCTGAACGCTGCACGTCCAGGGGCCTAAGGTAAAACAGGCAATAGCCAGCAGGAAAGCCCCTTTCCGCCAGCCCAGGGCGTTTCGCATGACAAAGGACCGGTCACACATGTATTCGTCCATGGACTCAGAGTACTTGACGCGGAAGCGCTGGCCCAAAATGATTTCGCAGGCTTTCGTCGACATGCCCAGGCAGCCTGAAACCCACATCCAGAAAACGGCGCCGGGACCGCCGGAAACGATAGCCGTCGCCACGCCGCCGATATTGCCGACGCCGATTGTATTGGCCATGGCCGTACAAGCAGCGGCGAACCCTGAGACCGACCCCTGGCCGCTGCCCTGGCGCTGGAACATCTTGCCAAAGGTATTGCGGAAATGAAATCCGATGTGCCGGAAATTATAGTAGAAATGAAAACGGATGCTCAAATATAAGCCCATACTGACCAGCACGACAATCATCGGCGTCCCCCACAAAGCATCGGAGACCGCCATCAATCCATTCAAAATCATAGTTTTCCCCCAATCAATACATAGTCTGTGACTTATTAAGAATGGCATAAGCCATGAAAAAAGTCAATGATTCCTTCCATTTGTCACGTACTTTTCGATATGATACAATTTATATAGTATACTTAATTTGTTCATATCTTTCATTTTTATTTTGGAAAGGTGGTTTTTCTTTGAAAATTCCAAAAAACAACTTGCAGGCAAGTATTGTCCTGCCCAGTATCTTATTCATTGGAATCGTCGTCATAAGCTGTATCTTCTTTCCCGATCGGACAGATGCAGTTTTAAGCAGTGTAAAAGAATATATATTCAGTTCATTCAGCTGGGTATACATTCTTTGTGTCGCCTTCTTTTTCCTCTTCCTGGTCATCTTATGCCTGGGAAAGCTCGGTGACATCCGCTTGGGAAACGAAGATGAAAAACCAGAATTTTCCTTTTTTTCCTGGTTGTGCATGCTGTTTTCAGCCGGTATGGGCATTGGCCTGATGTTCTTTGGCGTAGCCGAACCGATTTCCCACTTATCGGCCCCCTTACACGGGTCGGCTTCATCGCTGGTCCAAACAAAGGAAGCCATGCTGAACACCTTGTTCCATTGGGGGATCCATGCCTGGGCGATTTACGGTATCATCGGCCTGGCCCTGGCCTATTTCGGATTCCGCTATCAGCTTCCCGTAACCCTGCGTTCCGGTTTTTATCCCCTCCTGAAGCATAGGCTGAACGGTTTTTGGGGCAACCTGATTGATATCGTCGCCCTCTGTGCGACGATTTTCGGTCTGACGACGACGCTGGGCTTCGGAGCCATGCAGCTCAACGCCGGCCTGAGTGCTGTCGGCATTTTTTCGACAGCCTCTTTTTCCCACATTGTCCTCTTGATTGTCATCGCCGTCGGCCTGGCCATCTTGTCGGCCATTTCCGGCGTAAGCAAGGGAATCCGTTACATGAGCCAGGGAAATCTAATCCTGGCCATCGCCCTGCTCCTGTTCATCCTCTTCGCCGGCCCGACGGTATATCTCTTGTCGGCCTTCACAGAAAACGTGGGCTACTATCTGACACACATCATCGAACTGTCTTTCCGCACTTTCGCCTACGAAAGCACCAAAGAAGAATGGTTCACGAACTGGACCATCACCTATTGGGCCTGGTGGATTTCCTGGGCGCCCTTCGTCGGCCTCTTCATCGCTAAGATTTCCAAAGGCCGCACGATACGCGAATTTGTCGTCTGCGTCCTCCTGGTCCCTACCCTGTTCAATATCTTCTGGATGACCGTGTTCGGCAACGGGGCCATCTGGGTCGATGGACAGACCGGTGGCATCCTGACCCAGGCCGCCGCGGAAACGGAAAAGCTCTTATTCCTGTTCCTGGACCAATTCCCCCTGGCCCTGGTCACCTCGCTGATTGCCCTTCTGGTCATCGCCATTTTCTTCATCACTTCGGCTAACTCGGGGATTTTCGTCATCAACAGCATCGCCTCGCAAGGGAAAAATACGTTTCCCAAGTGGCAGACCGTCTTATGGGGAACCCTGCTGGCCCTGCTATCCATCGGCCTGCTCTATTCCGGCGGCCTCCAGGCCCTGCAGACGATGACCGTCATCATCGCCCTGCCCTTTGCCGTCATCATGATCCTGATGGTGTTCTGCCTGCTCCGGGGCTTGACGATCGATAACGCCTATTTCAGCAGAAAATTGTCAGAAAGTACCGTCTACTGGGATGGCTCCCATTGGCAGGACCGGCTGAAAAAAATCGTATCCGTCGGGACCTTGGACGATTTCCAGCAGTTCCTCAAACAGACCGTCGACCCGGCTTTCCAGGAACTGCGCCAGGAATTCCTGCGAAATGGAATTTCCGTCCACATCCAGGGCAGTGACGATAGTCAGACGGCCTGCCGGGAATTGATTGTCGAAAGCGGGAGCCTCCGCAATTTCATTTATGGCATCCGCTACCGGGCCAACGACGTATCCGATACCGTCGTCGGCTCCCTGTCCTTCCCGACCATTACGGAAGAGGAAAATTATGAACCCATTTGTTATTTTGCCGACGGCCGGCGCGGATACAGCATCAAATACATGCAGAAAGATGAATTGATCACCGACGTTCTCCGTCAATATGAACGGTATGTCAAGATGCTGGCGGCCGGCAAACACGACTTATACCTGACGGATAAAGTACATCCCGGACAAGGAGGAAAATCATGAACCGATGGAATAACTTAATCGATTTGAAAGGCGACTCAGCCTCGATGGAAGTCATCAATCAGCGCATCTTATCCGACGCCACCATTGAAGGTACGAACTTGATCGTCTTAGTCATGGCCATCATGATTGCCTGCATCGGCCTGAACTTGAACAGCGTCGCCGTCATCATCGGCGCCATGCTCATTTCCCCGCTGATGGGCGGTATCGTAGCGACGGGCTACGGTATGGCCACATATGACGTCCCTTTTATCCGCAAATCCCTCATCAAATTATCTTTCCAGGTCGGCCTGGCCGTGCTGACAGCTTCGATTTATTTTTTCCTGTCGCCGTTGACCTCGCCGACAGATGAAATGATGGCCCGGACTACCCCGACAATCTGGGATGTCCTCGTCGCCTTATGCGGCGGGATTGCCGGTGCGGTCGGGAACACGCGGAAAGAAAAGAGCAATGTCATCCCCGGCGTCGCCATCGCCACGGCACTGATGCCGCCCCTCTGTACGGCCGGCTATGGGCTGGCCTCCGGGAACCACACGTTTTTCCTGGGTGCCTTGTACCTGTTCTTCATCAATGCTTTCTTCATTGCCTTGTCCTCGTTCCTGGTCTTCAAAATTCTGAAAGTACCGCCTCATGGCGACATTGCCGAGGCCCATTTCCGCAAACAACGCCTCGTCTTGGTCACACTGGGCCTCTTGATCACCATTCCCAGTATCTACCTGGCTCATCAGACGGTAAAAGACGCCCTCCAGGAAGTCCAGGTAAAATCGTTCATCCAGACGGACATGCAGTTCGAAAAAACCAGCGTCGTATCGTATACACTGAAAGACGATACTTTGACCGTCGACCTCGTCGGGGCCGTCTTGACAGCAGAACAAATCGAGCAACTGAAAACAGCCATGGGCCACTATCACCGCCTGCAAGGCATAACCCTCTCCATCATCCAGGGAAACCGGAATTTGAACACCGAGGAAGTGCAGCAGTTGATCAATGCCCGCATCGAAAAACAGGGCAAAGCCGACAAAGAAGCCTCTTACAAGATGCTGACCAGCAAATATTACCCGGCTTACGAACGTGCAGCGGCTGACCAGCAGGTCATCCAAACCCTCAACAGCCAGGCCCCCTTATTGTTCCCAGAAATACAGTCCGTCCGAGGCGGCACGCTGACTGCCTTGAACCAGGGCAAAGATACAAAAAACGGTGACTTCAACTATGATCGATTCATAGCTGAAGTCACCGTCACGACGCCGCTGAGCGCCGACGATGCCCTACGTCTTCACGACTGGATCAAAGGCCAGGTCAAGATGCCCGTCGTCATGAATGTTCAGACCAGCGATACGCCCAGCGAATATTACGGCAACGGGATCCAGTGGTAGAACTGCGGTGGTCGGCTCCTACGATTGGCACTTCGGGCAGTAGTGGGTGCCGCGGCCGTTCAGTTTAGTGTATTCGATGGTCGTGCCGCAGACGGTGCAGGGCGTACCTTCGCGGCCGTAGACGCGGAGGTTTTCCTGGTTCTGCCCTTCTTTGCCGTTGCCGCTGATGAAGTTGCGGATCGTCGTTCCGCCGTGTTCCAGGCCCTCCTGGAGGACGGCGACGATGGCTTCATGGAGGCGGACCGCTTCTTTTTTCGTCACTTTGTCACTATGGCGCATGGGACGGATGCCCGCCCGGAACAGGGCTTCGTCGACGTAGATGTTGCCCAAACCGGCCACTTTGGTCTGGTCCAGGAGGAGCATCTTCACCGGCCGGTGGCAGCCCTTGAGGAGGTCATAGAGCCGGTCCGTCGTGAAGTCCGGACTGATGGCGTCCGGTCCCAGGTTGTCGTAACCTTTGACGCCTGTCGGACCGTCTGACGGCACGAGCCACAGGCAACCCAAAGTGCGGATGTCGCGGTAGAGGAGCCGCCCTTCGCTGAGGGTAAAGGTAATATGGATGGCCCGGCCGGCATACTGGCCGGGTCTTTCTTCGTAGAGCAGGCTGCCGGTCATGCGCATGTGGGCCAGAAAGGACCAGGGGCCGCTGCAGTGGACGAAGAGATATTTGCCGCGGCGGCTCACGCCTTCCAGGGTCTGACCGGTCAGGGCCGCCTGGAAACGGTCGGCTGTCGTATTCTTGATGAGCCTGGGCAGGTCCAGGTCAATGGCCGTAATGGTCTTGCCCCGGACGTGCTCGTCGAGGAAGGCCCGTATCGTTTCTACTTCCGGTAATTCCGGCATAGTCTCACCTACTTCGCTTCTTCCCAGTTGGTCCCGCTGTGGATGTCGACGACGAGGGGCACGGATAAGTCAACGATGTGTTCCATCGTATCCTTGAGGAGCTGTTCCACTTCATCCTTTTCCCCTGCCGGGACTTCCAGGACCAGTTCGTCATGGACCTGGACCAGGAGCTGGCTCTTCAAATGGCGTTTTTCCAATTCGTCCTGGACAGCGTTCATGGCCAGCTTGATGATATCGGCGGCGCTGCCCTGGATAGGCGTGTTCATGGCCGTCCGTTCGGCAAAGGACCGGCGCGTGAAGTTTTTGCTGTTGATTTCCGGCAACGCCCGGCGGCGGCCGAACATGGTGACGGCCATGCCCGATTCCTTGGCCGAGGCGATGAGGCCGTTCATGTAGTCGTGGACCGTGCTGTAGCGGGCGAAATAAGAGTCGATATATTCCTTGGCCTTCTGGCGGGAAATGGAAATGTTCCGGGCCAGGCCGAAGTCGCTGATGCCATAGATGATGCCGAAGTTGACGGCCTTGGCATGGGACCGTTCTTCCGGCGTGACTTCATCCAGGGGGATGCCGAAGACTTCCGACGCCGTCCGGCGATGGATGTCCTGGCCTTTCTGGAAACCGTCGATCATAGTCGGGTCCTGGGACAGATGAGCCAGGAGGCGCAATTCGATCTGCGAATAGTCGCCGGACACGATATAGTCATAGCCTTCACCGGGGACGAAGAGGGAGCGAATCTTGCGGCCCTGTTCGGTCCGGATAGGTATATTCTGCAAATTCGGGTCGGAACTGCTCAGGCGGCCTGTCGACGTGACCATCTGGTTGAAATGGGTATAGATGCGGCCCGTTTCCGGCACGATGAGCGGTTCCAGGCCGTCGAGATACGTCGAAATGAGCTTCTTCAAGGCCCGGAAGCGCAGGATTTTGTCGATCATGGGGTGTTTGTCCCGCAGGGCATCGAGGACGGCACTGTCCGTCGAATAGCCGGTCTTGGTCTTCTTGATGACGGGCAGCTGTAATTTCTCGAAGAGGATGACGCCGAGCTGTTTCGGCGAATTGATGTTGAACGTTTCGCCGGCGTCGTCATAAATGGCTTCCTCCAGCGCATCGGCCTGGCAGGACAATTCGCTCTTCATGGCCATGAGGCGGTCCGTATCGACAGTGAAGCCGTTCATTTCCATGACGGCCAAAGTATGGATGAGCGGTTCTTCGATGGTGTCGTAGAGCTTCATGAGATTGGCCTTGTCCAGCTCGGCTGCGGCTTTGGGCCAGACCTGGAGGGCAAAAGCGGCATCGCAGGCCAGCTTCTGTCCGTCGTCTTCTGTGCCTTCGTCCAGGCTGACGTCGAAGGTTTCGGAAATATACGTCAGGCCATAGGACGTCCGCGTCGGGTCGAGGAGATAGGCTGCCAGGATGATGTCCTTCAAGGGCAGGCGGCCCGGAGCGACGCGGGATACGACCTTGGTCAGGTCCTTGCCGTCATCGGTGACGACGGCTGCCGCTTCGGGCAGGACGGAAAGATAGGCGTCGTAATCGCTTTCGGGAACGACGAAGGCGCCGTCATCGACGGCCATGGCCAGAGCCATAACAGCCGGGATGGGCTGGCTGCCGTCATAGCGGGCGGCGACGGCGACGGTCTTCCCTTTCAGGCTGACCGCGCCCGGTGCGTCCATGACCTGGACGGCCGCTGCCGGTGCCGCGGCGTCTGCCAGATGAGAGAAGCGGTCGAAGGCGGCAAAGCGTTCCAGAAGATTGCGGAAGCCCAGGCTGCGGAAGAGCTGGGCCACGTCTTCCTGGCGCGGCTGGGGCTGGAACATGTCCATGGTGTAATCGAGGGGCACGTCACAGCGGATAGTGGCCAGGTCCTTGGACAAGACGGCCTTGTCCTTGTTGTCGGCCAGTTTTTCCTGCAGCTTCTTGCCCTTCACTTCGTCCAGGTGTTCGTAGACGCCGTGGACGCTGCCGAACTGGCTGATGAGCTTGAGCGCCGTCTTTTCGCCGACGCCGGGGACGCCGGGGATATTATCGGCCGTATCGCCCATGAGGGCCTTCATGTCGATGACCTGGGCCGGCGTATAACCGTACTCGGCTTCCATGACGGCCGGCGTGACGGCCAGCATGTTGGTGATGCCCTTCTTGGTCAGATAGACCGTCACATCGTCCGTGACCAGCTGCAGGGCGTCGCGGTCACCGGTGACGACGGCGACGGCATAGCCATCGGCTGCCGTCCGGCGGGCCAGGGTGCCGATGATGTCGTCCCCTTCGTAGCCTTCCTGTTCGAGGACGCAGATGCCCAGGCAGGCCAGGACTTCGCGGATCAGGGCGAACTGGGGCCGCAGGTCATCCGGTGCGGGCTTGCGCGTAGCCTTGTAGCCGTCGAACAAGTCGTTGCGGAAGGTGTGCTTGCTCTTGTCGAAGGCGACGGCGACGTACTGCGGGTCCAGTTCGCCGTACAATTTCAATAACATATTCAAAAAACCATAGACGGCATTGGTCGGGTGCCCCTGGGCATCGGTCAGATGCGGGATGGCATAAAATGCCCGATAGAGCAGACTGCTGCCGTCGATGATGACAATATTTTCTTTCATAGAACCTCCCTACGCCCACTCACCGATGCAACAGGGAGCTGACGATGCTGTAGATGCAGTAGATGACGAAGATGCCCAAGAGGTAGGGCATAGCCATGATGATGAAGCCCAGGGCGCCGATGATGACGGCGACGATGCAGAAGACGATGAAGCCCAGGGCCAGTTTGACACGCCATGAAAGGCCGGACGTGACGATGTGGATGCCATGGTGCGCTTCCTGTTGCTGACGCAGCCGTTCTTCATAGAGGGACTTCTGGTCGTGGACCGTCCCATCTTCATCGATGGTCTGGCCGCGGAAACTATCCCGTTCGTGATCCGAAAGGATTTTTGGGTCTTCTGAATTCATAGATACTTCTCCTCCTGATTAGTAGTTACGGCTCTTCATGCGGCGTTCGATGTCGCGCTTGGCTTCTTTTTCGGCCAGGGCCTGCCGCTTGTCGTAGAGCTTCTTCCCTGTTACCAGGGCGACGGTCACTTTGACCTTCCCCTTCTTGAAATAGAGGTTGAGGGGGATGAGGGTATAGCCTTTTTCCTGGATCTTGCCCAGGAGCTTGATGATTTCATATTTATGGAGCAAGAGCTTGCGCGTCCGCAGGGGATCGTGGTTGAAGCGGTTGCCCTGGTCATAGGGGCTGATGTGCATGCCCAGGAGGAAGACTTCGCCATTCTCGATGCGGCAGAAGCTGTCCTTCAGATTGACCTTGCCCTGGCGCAGGGACTTGACTTCCGTCCCCGTCAGGGCAATGCCGGCTTCATATGTTTCATGGATAAAATAATCGTGACGGGCCTTGCGGTTGTCCGAAATATATTTCACACCTTTTGTCGGTGACGTTGCCAAAACGAATTCCTCCTATTTCTTCTTCTTTTTGCCGCGGCGGCTCTTGCTGCCCTTGCCCTTGCGCGCGGCTTTGCGGCCGGATTTCTTGTCCTTGCGGCCTTTCTTATCCTTCTTGTCTTTCTTGCCCTTCTTGCCGATGGCGCCGGCGAACCAGTTGCGCTTGGTGTCGGGGTCCTTCTTATCGCTGTGTTTCCGTTTATGGCGCCGTTCGGCACTGGCCGCCATGAGCTGCTGCACGTCTTCCAGCGATTCGTAGCGGCCCGGGACGAAGTCGATTTCGCATTTTTCCACATTGACCTGAGCCAGGGTGACTTCCATGGCATCGCCTAAGCGGTAGACCTTGCCGCCGTGCTGGCCGCGCAAAGTGTACGACGCTTCGTCGAATTCGTAGTCGTCGTCGGTGAGCAGGGAAATATGGACCAGGCCTTCGATGCCGTTTTCCAGGCCCACGAAGAGGCCGAAAGACGTGATGCCCGTAATGTGCGCTTCAAAAGGCTGACCGATGAAGGGCAGCATGTACTGGCACTTCTTGAGGTCGTCTGTTTCCCGTTCGGCTTCGACGGCAATGCGTTCGCGCGAGCTGGCCTGGTCGGCGGCGATGGTATGGTACGACAGGGACTGCTGCGATTCTTCCTCGGTCAGCTTGCCCCGGCGCTGGTACTGGCGGATCAGGCGATGGACCATGAGGTCCGGGTAGCGGCGGATAGGCGACGTGAAATGGGTATAACATTCCGAAGCCAGGCCGAAGTGACCGGCATTGGTCGTCGAGTAGCGGGCCTGCTGCATAGAGCGCAGAGCGATGGTCTGAACGACAGCGGCTTCATCGGTGCCCTTGGTCATTTCCAGGAGCTTCTGGAAGTCTGCCGGCTTGACCGATTCCGTATCGGGCATGGGCAGGTTGAAACTCGACAGGACCGTGCGCATCATATCCAGCCGTTCCGGTTCGGGCAGCTCGTGGATACGGTAGACCGACGGGTTTTCGCTGTCCCGGAGATAGCAGGCTACGGTTTCGTTGGCAATGAGCATACTTTCTTCGACGATCTGTTCGGCGATGGTCCGTTCCCGTTTTTCCAGACGCAGCGGTACGCCGTCCGGGTCGAGGATGACTTTGTATTCAGGGAAATCGAAGTCGATGGCCCCGCGGCGGAGGCGCATGTTCTTGAGGATCGTCGACAACGCCCGCAGTTCGTGGAGCATGGGCATGAAAGGCTGCAAATCGTCGGGCACGATGCCTTCCAGGAGGGCCTTGCGGATTTCGACGTAGTTGCAGCGCCGTTTGACGCGGATGACGGCCGGGCCGATGTCGGCCTTGAGGACCTTGCCTTCTTCGTCGATTTCCATGACGCAGGTCATGGAGTAACGGTCTTCATTGGCGTTGAGGCTGCAGATGCCGTTCGACAGGACCGTCGGCAGCATGGGGATGACCCGGTCGACGAGGTAGACGCTGGTACCGCGGTTATATGCTTCCTGGTCGATGGCCGATCCCGGGCGGACGTAGTAGCTGACGTCGGCGATGTAGACGCCCAGGCGGAAATGGCCGTTGGGCAGGCGGACGACGTCGATGGCATCGTCCAGGTCCTTGGCATCTTCACTGTCGATGGTGATGAGCTGGCGGTCGCGGTAATCGCGGCGCCCTTCTTCCAGGGTAACCGTCGTGTCGATCTTGGCGGCTTCCTTCTTGACGTCGTCCGGGAAGTCGAAGGGCAGGCCGTGGCGGGCCATGATGACCTTGATATCCAGGTCCTTGTCGCCGTCGTAGCCGAGGACTTCCGTCACTTCCCCTTCGGCTTTGCGCCCTTCTTCGGGCCACTTGGTGATCTTGACCAGGACGCGGGCGCTGCTGCGGGCGCCGCCGGTCTTGTCGAGGGGCACGTAGACGTCTTCGCGGATGCGTTCGTCATCGGGCGTGACGAAGGCGCTGTGTTTTTCCAGCTGGAACGTACCGACCAGGGTCTTGTTGGCCCGTTCGACGATGGATACGATTTCCCCTTCCTGTTTATGACGGCCATCGCCGCTGTGCAGGATGCGGACCGTGACCTTATCGTTGTTCATGGCCGTATGGCGGTTCTGTTCGGCAATGTATACGTCCTCCGTCAGGTCCTGGCTGAGGACGAACCCGAAGGTCGGCGTATAACCTTTATAAATACCGGTGATTTCCTGGGGCTGTTTGGCCGAGATATACCGGTCTCCTGCGATTCTCATGAGCTTTTCACTCCTCACTAATTCTTCAAATGTGTCAAATACGTCAGCCAGCCGGGCGCCGGTGATGCCGAGCTGTTCGGCACAGTCTTCGACCGTTGCGCCGCCGCTGTCTTCATTACATATACTTATTATATCATGAGCCAGCTGTAAATCCATAGTTCCCCTCCTCAAATCGCCGTTCTGCAAAGGATAAAAAAGGAGCCGCCGCATATGCGACAGCCCCTAAGAATTCATTAAAAAGTATGCATCAGTCTGCCTAACAGCAATGTACAAATGGCAAATGCTATCGACAGGACGATAGTCAGTTTGGAAAGCAGGGCATCCATGCCGCGGGCCCGGCTCCCGAACAAGTCTTCGGCACCGCCGCCGAAACCGGCGCCCATGCCCTGGGTCTTGCTCTTCTGTGCCACGACGACACCGATGATGAGCAGTGCCAAAATGACAACGATGATTTCTAATGCTGTGATCACGTTAATCCTCCTCACACAATGACGCTAACAGTACTATTGTACACTCATTTAGCTTTTCTATCAATAGGTTCTTTGGCTTTCTCATCGGGTTCCGTTTCTTTTTCGGCATTGCGCGTTTCCAGATAATGTTCCAGCTTGCGTTTGACCCGCTGCAGGGCATTGTCGATGGACTTGACGTGCCGGTGCAGCTGACGGGACATCTCGTTGTAGGATTTGCCGTCGAGATAGGCTGTCAGGACCTGCCATTCCAGATCGCTGAGGATCTCATTCATCTTCAGTTCGATATCATTGAATTCTTCGCGGCTGATGACCAGCTCTTCGGGATCGCTGACGCGGATGCCGGACAGGATGTCCTGCAGCGTCCGGTCCGATTCGTCTTCATAGACGGGCTTGTTGAGGGACACATATGAATTGAGGGGTATGTGTTTCTGCCGCGTCGCCGTCTTGATGGCCGTGATGATCTGCCGGGTAATGCATAACTCGGCAAAGGCCCGGAACGACGACAGCTTGTCGCCGCGGAAATCCCGCGTCGCCTTGTAGAGGCCGATCATGCCTTCCTGGATGATGTCATCCCGGTCGGCGCCGACCAGGAAGTAGGCGCGGGCTTTGGATTTGACGAAGTTGCGATACTTGTTGACGATATAATCGGCCGCTTTGCCATCGTGCTCTTCCTGGGCGATGCGTACGATTTCTTCATCTGTCATGCCTGCAAAGCGGTCATGTTTTTCTTCTGCATTGGACGCTGCCTGCATAATCGTTACCTCGCTTATTTTAAATTATTCGCCTGCCTGCCGCTGCCGCACGACTTCATACATGAGCAGGGCCGCTGCGACGGAGGCGTTGAGGGAGTTGACGTGGCCGAACATGGGAATCTGGACCAGGACGTCGCACGTCTCCTTGACCAGGTGCGAGATGCCCCGGCCTTCACTGCCGATGACCAGGACGACCGGGTCCGTCAGGGAGCTGTGGAAATAGTCCGTCTCGCCGTCCATATCGGCGCCGATGACCCAGAAACCGCGCTTCTTGAGCTGCTTCAGGGTCTGGGCGATGTTGCCGATCTGTACGAGGGGCATGTATTCGACGGCGCCGGCCGACGTCTTGCCGACAGTCTCATTGATGGGCGCCGTCCGCCGCTTGGGCAGGAGGACGGCGTCGACGCCGGCACATTCCGCCGTGCGGATGATGGCCCCCATGTTGTGGACGTCTTCGATACCGTCGAGGAGGACCAGGAACGGTACCTTCCCCTTTTCATCAGCAGCGATGAGGACGTCTGTCAAATCGGCGTATTCCACGGGCTTGGCAAAGGCGATGACGCCCTGGTGGCGGTTCCCCGGTGCCAGGTGGTTGAGGACCTTCAGGGGCACGTCTTCGACGAGGATTTCCTTCCGGCCTGCCAGGTCGCGGATGCGCTGCAGCGGCTGCGACTCATTGCCGGCAGCGACGTACAGCTTGGTGATGGACCGGCCGGCCTTCAGGGCTTCGGTGACGCTGTTGCGGCCGATGATGATATTTGCCTCACTCATTCCATTCCTCCATGTTTTTCGTTACAATAGGCTTTCGTTTCTTCATAGACCTGGGCCATGACAGCGTCCAGGCGTTCCGTCCGGCCAGCCATGACCAGGTAGCCCACCAGGGCTTCCAGGGCCGTGCTGTCGTGGTACTCGGCGACGGTGGCGCTCTTCGGCGCCAGGGTATAGGCATTGCGGGCCCGCTGGCAGACGGCCTTTTCGTCGTCCGTCAGGCCGTCGTGGATGCGGCGGTAGACATAGGCCTGGGCCTTGGCGGATACGAATTCCGCCGCCAGCGTGTGCAGGACCTGGACGTGGGGAATGCCCGTTTCCACCAGGCGCCGGCGCAGGGTCAGGGCGTAATAGGCGTCACCGACGAAGGCCAGGTTGATCGAGTCGAGATGGGCCGCATCCTGGTCGGGCACGTCCAGGCGCTTGCCGTCGGCAAAGGCCTGGTAGGCCCGTTTCTTCAGTGCTTGCAGTTGTTTGAATTTCACTTTTTCCAGCGCGCTCCCTGCGGCGAATCTTCAATGGTGATGCCAAGAGCGGCCAGTTTATCGCGGATGGCGTCGGCTAGGGCATACTGCTTCTGGGCGCGGCATTCCTGGCGGATGTCGAGGATGGCCTGCATGAGGTCGTCGTAGTCCTTGCTGCTGGCGTCTTCCTTCTTGCCGGTCCAGCGGTCTTCGAGGATGCCGAGGATATCCGTGAAGGTCTTGAAGACGCGCTTGACTTCCGACATAGCTGCCGAATCGACGGGGACGCCGTTGTTGACGACGGCGTTCTTGAAGATGTTGACGTTCTTGGCCAAATCGAACATGGCGGCGCTGGCCAGGGCCGTATTGAAGTCGTCGCACATAGCATTTTCAAAGTCTTCTTCGTCCTTGTGGGCCGTTTCCAGGAGCTGCTGGGCTTCCGGCGATTTAGCACCGGCCGGCATAGCCAGGAGTTCCAGGACATTGTCGATGGCCGTGCCCAGGCGTTCGAGGCTGCGCGTCATTTCTTCCAGCCGTTCGTCGCTGAAGTCCAAGGGGCTGCGGTAGTGGTTGGAAATAAGGAAGAAACGCAGGGCATCGGGGCTGTAGTGTTCCAGGACGTCCTTGACCAAGAAGAAGTTATTCAGGGACTTGCTCATCTTTTCCGAGTTGATGGTGATAAAGCCGTTGTGGAGCCAGTATTTGACCATCGGTTTCTTGCCCGTAAAGGCTTCGGACTGGGCGATTTCGTTTTCATGGTGCGGGAAGATGAGGTCGCTGCCGCCGCCGTGGAAGTCGAAGGTATCGCCGAGGTACTTATTGCTCATAGCCGAGCATTCGATGTGCCAGCCCGGACGGCCTTTGCCCCAGGGGCTGTCCCACGACGGTTCGCCGGGCTTAGCACCTTTCCAGAGGGCGAAGTCCATGGGATTGTGCTTGCGGTCGTCGACTTCGATACGGGCGCCGGCCATCATGTCGTCGAGGCTGCGGCCGCTCAATTCGCCGTAGTCGGCGAACTTTTCGACGCTGTAATAGACGTCGTGGTCGATGACGTAGGCATAGCCTTTGTCGATGAGGGTCTGGACCATGTTGATGATTTCATCCATGTGTTCCGATACGCGGGGATACTTGTCGGCCCGGCGGATGTGGAGCTTGTCCATGACGTCGAAGTACGATGCGATATAGCGGTTGGAAATGGTATCCCACGTGACGCCTTCGCCGTTGGCGGCGTTGATGATCTTATCGTCGACGTCGGTGAAGTTCTGGATGTGCGTGACTTCATAGCCCAAGTGTTCCAGATAGCGCTTGATGACGTCCCACGTGACGAAAGGACGGGCATTGCCCATGTGGGAATGGTTGTACGGCGTAATGCCACAGACATACATCTTGACCTGGCCCGGCGTAACGGGCACGAAGGTTTCTTTCTTACGGGTCAATGTATTATATACTTTCAGTTCTCTCATACGGTAACCTCCCTGAAATTTGAACAAAAAGGCCACCATCCCCTATGACAGAGACGGTGGCCCGTGGTTCCACTCTGTTTTTACGGCAGTGCCGTAATCTTTACTGCGCAGTAACGGGCGCCCCCGGACCGGATTACTCCTTTCACCCGGCCTGCTCACAAAGGCAGCATTGCAGTTTTATGACCTGGAAAGGCTCTCAGCCGTGACCCTTCCTCTCTGTCGGATGCCACTGCAACTCATTTTGATCATCGCAGATTCTTATTTGATACATATTATTAGTTAATACGTATGTATATAGTACCCAATAATCGGGCTCATGTCAAGCCCTTTATGCCAACGTTTCGTCCAGACGGGCCAGGACTTTGTCGCGTCCCATGAGGGCGACGATGACGTTCAGGTCCGGGCCGTGCATGACGCCGGTGACGGCGACGCGGATAGGCATGTAGACGAACTTGCCCTTGACCTTGAGGCCCTTCTGGATTTTCTTGAACAGGGGCTGTACCGTGTCGGGCGTGACGTCGTCGAGGGCAGCCAGTTCATCGCGGAACATCTTGAGGACGGACGGAGCCGTTTCTTCTTTGAGGACTGCTGCGGTTTCTTCATTTTCCGGCGCATAGTCGTCGGTGAAGAAGACCTTGGCAGCGTCGACGATCTGAGCGCCGTACTGGACGTGTTCGCGCATGGCGGCGCAGATGGCTTTCAACCAGGCAGCTTCCTTTTCGTCCGGGTTTTCGCTGGCATAGCCGGCCTTCTGCAGGTGCGGCAGGCAGACGGCATAGAGCTGGTCTTCATCGAGCTGCTTCATGTAATGGAAGTTGATCCAGTTGAGCTTTTCGATGTCGAAGACGGCCGGGTTCTTGGCGACGCGGTCGAGGGTGAACTGTTCGATGAGTTCATCGCGGCTGAAGATTTCCTGATCGCCTTCCGGCGTCCAGCCGAGGAGGGCCAAGAAGTTGACCAGTGCGTCGGGCAGGTAGCCCATGTCGCGGTACTGCTGAACCGACGTAGCGCCATGGCGCTTACTCATCTTCTTCTTGTCGGCGCCGAGGATGAGCGATACGTGAGCGAACTGCGGGGCTTCAAAGCCCAATGCCTTGTAGATGACCAGCTGGCGCGGCGTGTTGGACAAGTGTTCTTCCGCACGGATGACGTGGGTGATGTGCATGAGGGCATCGTCGAGGACGACGCAGTAGTTATAGACCGGGATGCCGTCGGATTTGACGATGACGAAGTCGCCGACGTTGTTGGAATCGAAGGATACGTGACCGCGGACGAGGTCATCCAGTTCAATCGTTTCGTTCTTCGGCGTCTTGATGCGGATGACGTGGGGACGACCTTCCTTGAGGTACTGTTCGACCGTTTCCTTGGGCAGGTCAGCGCATTTGCCGGAGTAGACCGGCGTTTCGCCTTTGGCCAGCTGAGCCTGTTTTTCCGCTTCCAGTTCTTCCGGCGTGCAGAAGCAGTAGTAAGCCTTGCCTTCGGCCAAGAGCTTTTCCGTATATTTCTGATAAATGCCCAGGCGTTCGGTCTGGCGGTACGGGCCATCGGGACCGCCGACGTCGATGCCTTCATCCCAGGTGATGCCCAGCCATTTCAGGGCTTCCTTGATGTTTTCTTCCGATTCCGACGTCGAACGCTTGCGGTCCGTATCTTCGATGCGGACGACGAATTTACCGTGGTTGTGCTTGGCAACGAGGTAGTTGAACAGTGCCGAACGGGCACCGCCGATGTGGAACGGGCCTGTCGGGCTCGGAGCAAAACGAACGCGTACTTCCTGTGACATAAAAAATTCCTCCTAAAGACTATATATATGTATTATTGATAGCTAAGGACCATGGCTGCCGCCTGGGCGGCCATGCCTTCTTCCCGGCCGACGAACCCCAGTTTCTCTGTCGTCGTCGCCTTGACGGAGACAGCGGCCTTGGGGATACGCAGGGCCTCGGCAATATTAGCAATCATCTGCGGCACATAGGGCTTGATTTTAGGCCGTTGTGCCAATAAGGTCACGTCGAGGTTGACGATGCGGCAGCATTTCTCCCGCAGCAGATGGCGGACCTTTTCCAGGAGGACCAGGCTGGAAATATCCTTGAAGGCCTGGTCCGTATCGGGAAAATACGTCCCGATATCGCGGAGCCCGGCGGCTCCCAGCAGGGCATCCATGATGGCGTGGATGACGACGTCGGCATCGGAATGGCCATCGAGGCCCCGTTCAAAGGGAATCTCGACGCCGCCCAGGACCAGGCGCCGCCCTTCTTTCAGGCGGTGGACGTCATAGCCCGTACCGATGCGCTGGACTTCCCTCCCCTTCATGTACAGGGACAGGATAGGGATGTCGTCGCGCGTCGTCACCTTGCGGTTCTTCTCGCTCCCTTCGAGGATGACCACGGGTACACCCAGGGCTTCGACGAGGGATGCATCATCTGTCGCCTGGATGCCCTCGGTCCGGGCGTGCTCATGGGCTTCCATGAGCAGGTCGCGGTGAAAGATCTGCGGCGTCTGGGCGGCGACCAGTCGGCTGCGGTTCAGCGTATGGAGCCGGCCGTCGTCGCCGCGGACCTTGACCGTATCCTTGAGAGGGATGCCGTAAATGGCAGCTCGGGCCGTTTCCATCATGGCTGCGCCCTGGTCATACCAGTCCGGGCCGGCAAAAGGCCGGGCGCCGTCGTGGACCATGACCACATCCACGTCGCGGCTGACGGCCATGAGGCCGTTGTAGACCGAATCTTCCCGTTCGGCGCCGCCCAGGGCGTAGCGCACGGGCTGGATAGGATGGAGGTCATCGACGAGGCGGCGGATTTCCTTCTCATCGACGCGGGAATGGACGATGACCACTTCACTGACCGACCGGGCCGCGAAAATGTGGCGCAGCGTATGGGTCAGGACAGGCTCGCCGCACAAGGGATAGAAGAGCTTGTTCCGCTCGTAGCCGAAGCGGCTCCCTGTGCCGGCCGCTACGACGATGACAGATACTTTCACACATTTCACCTACTCATTTGCAATCTTGACGAATATCATGCGCCCAGCCGACGTCTGCAGGACAGACGTCACCGTAACGGGCACAGTAGAACCAATGTATTTCTGGCCATCTTCGACGACGATCATCGTGCCGTCATCGAGATAGGCGACGCCCTGGTTCTCTTCCTTGCCGGCCTTGACGATGAGGACGTTCATGTGTTCCCCAGGGATGCGGGCCGGTTTCAGGGCATTGGCCAGGTCGTTGATGTTGAGGACGGCCACGCCCTGGAGGGCGGCGACTTTATTCAGGTTATAGTCGTTAGTGACGACTTTGGCATTGATCTTGCGGCCCAGGCGGACGAGCTTGGAATCGACTCCCTGGACGTCGTCGAAATCGTCGTTGATGATGCGGACTTCGACGTAATTATCTTCCTGCATCTGTTTCAGGATATCCAGGCCGCGGCGGCCCTTATTGCGCTTCAACAGGTCCGACGAATCGGCGATGAGCTGCAATTCTTCCAGGACGAAGACCGGTACCAGCAGCGGCCCTTCGAGGAAACCGGTACTGCAAATCTCGGCGATGCGGCCGTCGATGATGGCGCTCGTATCGAGGAGCTTGCCGGAAAATTCCATGTCCTTATGCTTGCTGCCGTGATCCTTGCCGGACTTGCCCAGGCGCAGATTGCCTGCCAGGGCGATGATTTCGCTCTTCTTGCGGATGGCGATGCTCATGCCGGCGTAGCCGAAGACGATGCTGAAGACGATAGGCCCGTAGGCCCCGATGATCGGCAGGCGGGCGAACGCTAGGCCAATTAAATTCGCAATGATAAGTCCAAAAAGCAACCCCAGCGTCCCGACGATGATGTCCTGGCTCTCGAAATCATTCAGGCCCGATTCGATGCGGTGAATCGCTGCCCAGATGAGGCGCAGCACGAACGGCGAAATCCCATAGCCCACCAGGGCACCGACGATGATGCCGACGATATAGGCTACGATGGTGATGATAGTCGTACCGAAAATACTGCCGTGGAAAAATTCCCCTTCGATTTCGGCACTGATGAAGGGCGTCGTAATCACCTGGTCGGCAATCATGACGAAAATGACGGCCATAATCAGGACGATGACACCTTTCATGATGTTATCGGCCACATTGCGGCCATTGAACTTCTTCGATTTCGACCCATCATGATTCGATTCATATTTATCTTCCATAGAGTAAAAAAACACCTCCCCTTTGTATATACTTCTATAACTATACTAGTTTACCACATTTCCCGTCAATGTACCACAGGTGGCGTGTAAAGTTTTTGTAGAGTCAAATTACAGCCGACAACGCATCATCTGACCGAACGTGATGAGATGAATGTGCTCGTTTCCTTCTGCTTCACGGCGGCACCGTTCAGAAAATCCACGCTTGGCAAAAAGGATGTATTCCTTGTGCATCGCCTGGAAAAGCCCGCCCCGATAGAGCAGTAATTCCAATACATCCTGATCCACCAGCTCATTCCGCCATTTACATTCTCCTAAAAGCAATTCGCCTTCCGCATTGCCAGCAACGATATCCACTTCAGTCTGTTTATGGGTCCGCGGATCGCCCCCCCACCAGCGCCCGGCTTCATCGAATACAAGAGGAAGACGGCCATTGGCATTTTCACGCCATAACCATTGCAGACAGATTTCTTCAAAGACCTGACCCATGAAATCTGACAAATGTGGTTTTATCCGCTGCCAAGCTACGGCGGCCATGCCATTCTGGATTTGGGAATAATGCGGAGGAATGAAGCGATACCAAAAACGGAACATATTGTCTTTTAGCAGATAGATACTTTTCCGGGAATGACTTTCTCCAAAAGGATATTCTTTCTTTATGATGCCCAGTCCGATGAGGTTCTTCAAATACGCGGCACAGGCACTGATTTCCAACCCCGTTTTCGTCGCAATCTGACTAATTTTCGTACTTCCCGTCGCGACAGCCTGGATAACGGCATTATATGTAGCAGGCTCCCGCACTTCCTGTTTCAAGAGATTCGCCGGTTCCTCGAAGAGATAGGCCATAGGGTCCAAGAAATTTTCCATAATATCTTCGTCAATCGTCGCATCACGGCGCATCTGCCCCAGATAAAGCGGAATCCCTCCGGTCAGGCCATACAGGACAGCTAGTTTCTCCGAATCCATATCAGGAAAAAATTCCTGGGCCTCAAAAATCGTGAACGGCTGCAACTTCATCTGAGCCGTCCGCCGCCCAAACAGAGGACTCTGATGCCCCAGGACCTGCTTTTCCATGAAGCTCATAGAAGAACCGCAGAGAATCAAATAGATATCCCGGTCCTTCCAGACATGGTCGATTTGGACCTGGAGCAAGGAAGAAATCCCAGGATACGATTTGGCCAGATATGGGAACTCATCGATGACCAGGACCAGTTTTTTCGTTGCAGCCAGTCCTGTAATCGCATCGAAAGCAGCCTGGAAATCCGGATATACCGGGGCCGTCCCATGACCACCCTGGAAATCATAAATACACTGGCTGAAGCTATCCAGGTTTTCCTGGGCCGTCGTTTCCATCCCAGTGAAAAAGATAGCCGCCTTGTCACGGATGAACTCCCGAATCAGTGCCGTCTTCCCCACACGGCGGCGCCCGTAAAGGACGATACATTCATACCCATGCCGTTCATAACGGCGCTGCATCATAGCCAACTCAGACCTGCGGCCGACGAACATAGCCATCCCCCTCTTTCCTCTATTTAGTAAATCGTACTTTAGTAAATCGTATCTTACTGAAGTATAACTTATCTATATATTCCCGTCAAATATCTGGTTGTATCTCTATCGATCTTGACAAGAACATTTGTATCATATATTATATATCATAATTGTACAAAACAAGAGGCCCTGATTATGAAGTACCCATTCAAAACAACCAAAGAACGCTCTGCCATCATGAGCAAAATCCGCGGCAAAGATACGAAAATCGAAGTCAAACTGCGGAAAGCTTTATGGCACTTAGGCATCCGCTACCGAAAAAATTACAAAAAACTGCCTGGCAGCCCAGATATTGCCCTGACCAAATACCACATCGCCATCTTTTGTGACAGTGACTTCTGGCACGGTTATCAATGGGATGCCAAGAAATGCAAGATAAAGGCGAACCGCGATTACTGGATCAAGAAAATCGAAGACAATATCCAGCGTGACCGGGATTATGATGAGCAGTTGATTGAAATGGGCTGGCTGCCGCTCCACTTCTGGGAGCATCAAATCAATAAGGACCTCGAAGGCTGTATCGATGAAATATTATCGAATCTTCCGGATCATGTACAATGAAAGCGGTCATCGATCTGCCCACGGGCAGTGCTAACGAATATTCTCATGGCCGCAGAACAAGTGAGATGGTCATAAAGACCAAGGAGGACTTTCTATGAATAAGACGATTTGTGAGCTCTTTGCCGGAGTCGGCGGCTTCCGGCTGGGCTTCGATGCGCTGGACTCAGGCTGGGAGACAGTCTGGTTTTCTCAATGGGAACCGGGTAAGAAAATACAATGGGCACATGACTGCTACGTAGCCCATTTCGGGGACAGTCCCGACAAGAACGGAGAACTGCATACAGGCGATGACATCGCTAGCGTAGATAAATCAGCCATTCCGGACCATACATTACTGGTCGGCGGCTTCCCCTGCCAAGACTATTCCGTGGCCCATACTTTATCCTCTTCGCAGGGCATCGAAGGGAAAAAAGGCGTACTCTGGTGGCAAATCCGGGATACAATCATCGCCAAACGCCCGCCATTCTGTCTATTCGAGAACGTCGACCGCTTATTGAAATCCCCGGCCAAGCAACGAGGCCGCGACTTCGGAGTCATCCTCGCCTGCCTCGCTCAATTAGGCTATTCGGCAGAATGGCGTGTCGTCAATGCCGCTGAATACGGAGCAGCTCAACGTCGGCGCCGAACTTTCATCTTCGCCTATCGCAACGATACCCGCTATGGGGTAGAAACCGAACAAAGAACACCCGAAGCCATCTTGCAAGAAAAGGGATTCATGGCAAAAGCTTTCCCGATAAGCGATATTTCCGACATAGCAGATACAATTTTACCCGAGGACATCGTAGAGGTATCCGATTCCTTTGGCTTCGCCTTCCAACCCGCCGGCTATATGACACAAGACCATATCTATACGGCATCCGTCACCGTCGCAGGCGATGCCCCAATCCTGCTGGGAAGCCTCCTCGAAAAATGTAAAGACGAAGACTATTATCTGACCAGCGACCGCCTGCAGAAATGGGATTACCTGAAAGGGGCCAAGAAAATTCCCCGCACCGCCGCCAACGGTCACCAGTACGTCTTTTCCGAAGGACCAGTCGCCTTCCCCGACCCATGGGACCGACCAGCCCGGACGATGCTCACCAGTGAAAGTACATTGAACCGCAGCTCCCACGTCGTCGCTGACCCCGGAACGGGACGGCTCCGCATCCTCTTACCGGAAGAAGCCGAAAAAATCCAAGGCTTCCCTGTAGGCTGGACAGGCCGCATTACATCGAACGGCAAACCCATGCCGCGCCGTATGCGTTACTTCTGCATGGGCAACGCCCTCGTCGTCCCGATGATTACGCGGATGGGAAAAGTACTCGATACGATTATTGAAAAAGAATCATGATATAGGATAAGCCTGTCGCACATATTTCTTGCGCCAGGCTTTTTCAATCAAATTCGTTTTTTCAATGCCAGGTCCATGAATTGCCCCTCTGTAAGAGATAATCCACTATGTTCAAACCGCTTGCAACGCTCTATCCAAAACCGTTCCAATATAGGTTCAAGATCCTGCTTACGGCCATAATGCAGCATCCGATGGCACAGAGGACACAGGCAAACAATATTCGCATACACATCTAAGCTATATTCGAACCGCCCTTGATTCAGGAGCGGAATAAGGTGATGTCCTTCCATATAGGGCTTGTCATTTTTTCTAGCAATGAAACTCTTATGTACCGAATCGACTTCACAAGCATATTTTGCAGCTGCAAGTGCTTGTACCCGCAAAATATTGGAACGCTGCCACTGCATGTTTTCCCGCACCACGTTGGACCTAGGTTCAACAGGTACATCCAAACAAGTCATTGCAGTAGCATTTAAAAAACCGCTTCCTTTTGCAAAACGACAATAGTTATTCAATCCTGCACTATACATACGATTACCGCGCCGATCCAGTTCAACGAATTCCGGGTCTGCATATAAAATATCTCTCAAACGATATAGGCATTGTAAATCACCAATTTCATAGATATCGTGCCGAATCAGATTCTTTTCCAGCAAAAATCGGGATGCTGTCTGTATAGAATTGAAATAATGTCGTATTGTCGACTCCTTCAAGCCCCGGATATGAAGCAAGTACAATTTGTAATATTCTTTTAAGGCGGCATCTTTGCCGTCTTTTTGCTTAGATATTTTTCTCATGATATCCTCACAGAAAAACCTGTCATCAAAATCACAACACTCCATATTTTTGATTCATTACATCATCGACTAAAGATTCTATTTCATGGCTATCTAAAAAATCCAATGAAGTAGCTCCGCCAATACCATTTAAATAAGTAAAAGCTGTCTCTACGTGATATCTTTCCAAAGAGTCTTCTCCCCGTTCATATCGTTTTTTCAAGCTCCTTAACAATCCTATACAAATATGTCGGTTAGCTGTAAAATTCCGGGATGACATCAAAAGCATCCTAGATGGAACAGCTTTACCAAAGTAGAATTCAGTTAGCTCATAAGGATTCCCCATATTTTCTTCATCATAAGTATAATAGCCAGCCCACCATAGCCGGGACAAACAATGCATGGCTCTAGCCCTTCGTATACCATTTTTCTTAACGGCTAAGATATATGAATTACTGATATCCTTTTCTTTATCACTCTTCAACTGCTTGGCTTCTCGGAATTGTATGTAATCCCAAAAACAACTATGGCTTATGCCATCCCATAATTTTTCATCAGCAGCTGCAACCAAACTCAATTTATCTTTGAGCTGAGTATACATAATTTTAATGTTAGCTAAATCCGATTTATTGTATTCTGACTTGCCATTAGAAACACTGGTCGTCATCTCCAAAGCAAAATCCTCACATTCTATTTTACTTTCTTTTAACTGCCCATACTGTGAAAGCTCCTGTAACAATCCATCTTTGTCATTTTCTCGATAGTAGTGGAGATAATGCTGAAAATTTCCTCTTAATTCATTAATTAATCCTTGAGGCATATAATAGAGCTTCATTGTTCCTCATCCCCCATATTCAGTCTATCTAATTCTTTGAAGGCTTTCGTCAATGGATCATCCATAATTTTTTGCATTAAACATAAAACGGAATTTCCATCAGTTCCATCAATGGTCAACTCATAGATATCAATAGAATTTTTCTTTAAAAGCCTGCTAAAAATCTTAAACCAATGATAGCTTTCAAATTCATCGAAATCATTTTTACTCGCTTCGCAAAGCCTGGATAGTACAATTTGAATCGTCGGCATTAGTACCAATGCTTGGAAAGTCTGTCGAAGTACACCTTTTCCTAGTGTTTGATAAATAGACATCATTTTCCTGTCAAGTTTAATCAATATATCATCATTAGCAGTATCGACATCAAAAGTACATAATGGCGTATCAACTGCAACAACTTTTATGATACTCGGTAATTTTGCTAATTCATCATCATCATATTCATCTTGAAAATCATAAGTATAACCTTTATCAGCAAGTATATTCCCTTTATGTAGTATCATGGGGTAATCTTTATAAAAATCATCGAAGTCATCATTATTATATTCATAATCAGAAACAGTGACAATAATGAACGCATGAAGTTCAAGACGACTACGAATAACAGATGCTGGAATCTCTATATCTAACTTTTTTTCTTTCGTCTGAAACTCTCTACGATAAGTTGTTATAGGACATTCAATATGGATTGCATAGCACAATTTTTCTTTCTGTATATCTTGCAACAACTGGAGATTATCTAAAAGAAATTCAATGTTTAACTTGATTTGCTTAAAATCAGGAGAAACGGCTACATTCATATCGAAATTCGATGTCTTATAATCATTTATGCCGTCTTTTAACATTGGATACGATGTCAACCCTTTATTTTGCTTCACTATACGACACCTCCAACAAACAAAAACGATTAAATGCAAGTTTAACGTCAACAACCACAACATCATTCAACTTTAATTTACTTAATTCTACGTAATTTTCAGTTAGCTTCCGGATTTCCGCCTTCCCCTTAACAACAGTTGCTTCTTTAATAGGAATTGAAAATGCTGACTGTTCACCTGATACATCCAGTTGGATTCTTGCACATTTCACAGTATGTGGAATACGCAATGCCAATCGGAAACAACCTTCTTTTTCATTTCGGCAAACACAACGTATGCCCGGAATCGCAACAGGCTTGAATGTTAAAAATCGATTGCCATCTCCTGCATTCATTCCATTACCACGTCTCTTTCTTCCATTGTTACCCCTGGGGCGCTTTCTTCTATCGTCGCCATCGCCTCCATGTTTTTCTGATTCACGCGTCTGTTTAGGCAGATGAATTCCCGTCATCTTTTTTAAGATACCTGTCTCTACCTTAGGGAGAAAAGAAGTATCATGCCCGGGTTCAGTTATTCTAGAATCCGTATCAGGTAAAAACTCATTGGCCCCAAAAGCATCAACGGTATCTTCGAATCGCGAACCAAAAGAATCGATGATTGTTTTTTTAATATAAGCGTACAATTCATGTTTCATAGCACGATACATCTTTTCATTGCCTCGACATGCAGATGATGTTTCTGCCCATTTATCATGAGTAGGCGTTTCCATTTTCCGGAATTCCTCATTCATTTTATTGCCTGTAATATATAGAATCCCAGTGAACTCAATGGATTGTGGCAGGTGATCTTGAAGGAAAAGTCTCATACCTGATGCCCGCGTCATCATGACACGTCGGTCTGCATCTTTCTTTTTCATTAAAAATAAAGTTGATTCTCCATCTTTAAAACCATATTTTTTACCGAATTTTCGAGAGTCTAATGGTATCTTTTTGATATCTGGATTTTCAAAGGGAGAAGTAGTCAATAATTCATAGTAATTTCTAATCTGAGTAGCTAATTTTGTAGCTAATTTTCTTTGGTGTGCAGACTCTGTCATACGCTCCGTAACAAATTTAACATATTCACTTAACGAGTCTTTGCATAACCGTATCATCGGTGATTCTTTGATTACAACCTCTAATTTTCCACTCCATATGGAAACTAAAAAATTCTCAAGAACAGCCTGTACCAATTTTTGCTTCAAGTTTTCAACATCAGTCATCCCCATAATATAGATATCCGTACCCGGCTCTGTCCTAATATAATCTTTTTCAAAATCAGGAAAAGATAAAATTGCATCAATTTTACAACTATTAGAAAAAAAACCTTGTCCAGTTGTCATTTCATCGTTATGGTCAAAATCTTTAAAAGAAATCAAGCGAGCAACTCCGATGGTAGACTTAACGCCTTGCATATCCAAACTAGCGTAAAAGACAGTATGCAAATCAGAACATAGGAAACTTGCTGATTTACCAATACCATAACTACCACCTGCCGTACTATTCTGATTAGATGCACCATTACATTTCACTAATCTCCCCCAGCTACTTTTATAATCATTCGTTCGAGCACCTTCCAGTCCTTTCGTATTAAAGTCTGATATTCTTAATATCTTGATAGGAGCCTCAAAGCACTGTATGGCTGATTCAAAAAATTTAGCCGCATCAAATTCACTTTTATTTTCTTCCAAACATTCCCGCAAAACATCCCCAAATCGGCTTCGTCCCGGAAAATACATATTAGATAATTCAAACTGATTGAATTCAACGACAACTGGTTTGTCATCATCTTTCACTGCATCCAATGAATTTTGTATAACTTCCCGTACTAATGAATTGACATGGCCTGTAATATCTGCTGTAAAGGTAGTAATGCCAGGATCATTGATACCATTAAAAATACCACACCCATTAGAAGGAAAGTACCATTTTCCTTGTAACATATCTCTAATCTCACTTTCTTATTTTCTTAATTTGAACAGCTTATGTTCATTCCCATTATTATCTGAAAATTTCTTTCTAGTTGCTTTTAATTCTCTTTCAATTGCTGAAAATATTTCATCAACATCTCTCTCTGTATATTCGTAAGATTGTTTATTAGAACAATTTCCTAACAATTGAATCATGTTTAAAATTTTATTAGTTCTCGATTCCGCTAAACGAATAAATTTTTCTCTTTTGCTTTCCATGTTTTTTCTCCCTTCATGAATTCAATACTATTATTTTTATTATAATATATTTAAATTATTTTTCAAATATTTTCAATATATATTTTCAATATATTTAAATTAAATAAAAAATCCTGGAGAATAACTCCCCCCAGAATTTTTTTATTTTAGTTCATCTTTTATTTGTTCAAGTATATAGCTGTTATTCAGCCAGAAGCATTGCTTGGGATACAAACGACCATCCGGCAATTCATCTGTATCTTTCTGGTCCCTTCCATGAGGTCGTACATGAGATACACGGTTATCTGCCATCTTGGGGAAATTATTGTGATACCGACCTTTATCGTCTTTCCAGAACCGCAGTCCGTCTACCAGTACTTGCTTTGTCCTTTCCCATACCTTACGCACTTCACATTCTAGGTCTTCATAAGGAATATTCCAGAACTGACAGCCGCGTAAAATCAATCGACCTTCATCATCGAATCGATAAATGACGAATAAAAAACGTGTATCCCGCAAGTAATTGCCGAAATCACAATCATCCCACGTCTGTTTTACTAATTCCTTGAATCGAAATGTCGGAAAAGACATGTTCTCTTTGATGGTTCCATTTGCTTTAATCCGGATGGACTTCACGACGATATTCGCCTTAGCAAATTCTTCGGCCTGATTCCCTTTGATTCCCAACATACGGAAAGCCAGCATCGATTCCAGGTTTTTCGGTTTTTTTGAGCTAATGTCGACGCCAAAAATCTGACAAAGTTCAGCAACGCTCTTGCCCCGATAAGCATTGATTTTTTTGACGACATACGCTTCAAAATCATCGACTTCTCCGTGAACGATGGGTTCATATGTCGTGACATCCGGTACGAAATAGGTATTCAAGACATAGGTCATATAGGAATTTTTGAAGGAAAACGCCCGTTGTTTCGCTTCGATATCACTATAAGGCTGCTTGCGCCTGTCGGCAGAAGTAGCACCTTTCGTCGCAGCTCCTAAATAAAGGGTATCGCCTTCTGATAATTCATGTGCTTTCCCGGCCCGCACCTTAGCGACTATTTTGTTATAGTCAGCTTCCATGATTTTCCGGTCTTCTTCCGGCGGCGTAAACAGTTTGACGAAATCAACATGGAAATCAATGTTTTCTTTTCCCTTTTCGTAGAGATACCATACCAAGAGGATAAGCTGCGCTTTCTTCCAGACATGGCTTTCAAAGAAGGAAGGTTCCTTGACGAGATTACAATAATCAATCATCGTAATGATTAATCGCTCTTTAGCCCGCAATGCTTGCTTTTTCCCTACCTTTTTATATGGCGTAACCTTCAGCTCTACACCAGCTTCTTTGAAATCAGGATCTGAATCATTATTACTTTTGTATTTGAAATAACATTCCTCGACAAGATTTCCCATACCACCTTTGTAGTGCTTATTGGCATGGGACTGCATATATCCATCAGTCGTTGTCTTTTCTTTCAGTAACCCTGCCGAAGACATTTCGTTTTCTTCCCAGATTTCACGGAACGTCTTGCCAATCATCTTTTTAGCATATTTTTCTATCGACAACGGGTCCGTCTTATCATAAAAATTCGGCATAAAAAATTCTCCTTATTATCTATTTTTTCGTACTCATTTATCTTTTCTCATTATATACCGAAAAATCATAAATTAACATAGGTTACATTATTTTCTCAAAAATTCCTAAAAATCTATATATCCTGAAATATCCTGAACGCAAAGAAGCTATCGCATAATAGTAAAAACATTTATGCGATAGCTTCTTCAAGAAATGACTGCGAAAATATTATTTTGTAGTCTGCAATGGTTTTTTATACGTTTCAGGGCCAATGAATAACATAACAAAAAAAGTAACTGCAGTTCCCGCAATGAGATAGTAAGTAGGTGATAACGTGCTGCCTGTAACTGAAACGAGCCAAGTCGAGATAAAAGGTGCTGTTCCACCAAAACAAGCGACAGCAATATTATATCCGATAGCAATAGCACTGCATCGAATTGTCGTCGGAAAAATTTCTGTCATATAAACGGTTGCACCACCACACAACATAGCTTCTAAAATAGCAAACACAAGCAATACGCTCATTAAAACAACGGAACTCTGAGTCGTACTTAATAAATAAAATAAAGGATAACTCAAAACTACAAAGCAAAGAGACGAATACATAATAACTGGACGTCGGCCAATTTTATCAGCCAATATACCACCAAAAGGAACAGCAATCATAAAAACAATGATTAGCAACGTATTGAGAGAAAAGCCTAGCGTCAGTGGAAATTTCAAGATTTTAGAAATATAGGTCGGCATATAGGCCATAACCAGCCAATAGGAAATCGTCCATCCTATGACAACACTGAAGCTAAGGAATGTTTCCTTTTTGTAATGGCACAATACTTCTTTTAACGGAGTATCATGAATGACATTGCTGCATTTAGCCATTTTGAATTCCGGCGTTTCATCAACATGCTCACGAGTATATAACCCAAACATAGAAATCAAAATACCACTCCAAAAGGCAATTCTCCATCCCCAGGAAGACAAATCTTCCGAACTCATAGCAAAACTCAATCCCGTCCCCAGGGCAGATCCAATAAGCAATCCTACAGCAATGCTGAATTCAGACCAGCTTACGATATAACCACGATTATAGGGTGTCGCATATTCTGCCAAAAAGGACATGCAGCTTCCCCATTCGCCACCAGTAGAAATACCTTGTAATAATCTGCAAAGTGTCAGAAAAATAGGTGCCCATATCCCAATGGTGACATAGCTCGGAATACATCCAACTAAGAAAGTGCTGATACCCATTAAAACGATTGTCCAAGTCAAAGCAGCACGTCTGCCAACTTTATCCGCATAATGGCCAAAAATCAAGCCGCCAATAGGACGCATAACAAAGCCGACACCAAATACAATAAACGACAACATAAGCGCCGTAATGGGGTCTTTAGAAGCAAAAAACTCCGAAGAGATTATGGATGCAAAATAGCCATAAATACCGTAGTCAAACCATTCCAATGCATTCCCTACAGATCCGGCTAAAACAGCTTTGGCCATCGAAGAATGAGATTTTGATTTCTCTTCGATTCTAGTAGCAACGGTAACGTTTTCATAGTTGGTCGTAGACATACCCATAACAATCCCTCCCATGGCAGCATAGTCAAATCAGCAGATGTTCAGTAACGTTCTTTTAATGGATTAAGCGCCCTCTCTGAAAAACTTTTTCCAATCCAGTTTCAAAAACATGCAAATCTTGAAATGGATTTCCATTTAACAAAAGCACATCTCCATCCTTACCTAAATCAATAGAGCCTTTACTGTTTTCGATTCCTAATACTTTTGCAGCTGTAATTGTCGCGCTTTTAACAACTTGGACTGTATCCATACCATATTCATTCATAACGTACATTTCTCCAAATACATTAGGGTGCATCCCAAAATTAGGAGAACCTGCATCGGTCCCCAATGCAATGCATACCCCTTGTTCTAATGCATTATGGAAAGTAACTTTCTGTTGCTCTACAACTTTCGCCGCTTTTCGACTCATATAAGAATCAACGATTCCTTCACTTTCAGCCAGAATCTTATAAATCCACAGAGTGGGAATCAATGCAATACCTTTTTTCTTCATCATAATTAAATCAGGTACTGAAATATCAGCACCATGTTCGATTGTATCAATGCCAGCCTCGATACATGCATGTATCCCTTCATTCGGTAAAGCATGAGCACTTACTTTCATATGCAGACGATGAGCTTCTTCTACAATAGTTTTCAAATTATCAACACTATACATAGATGGTCCAACATCCTCCGGCCCACAAGCACCGCCGGTAGCCATAACCTTAATCCATTGACATTTCAAAGTAGCTTTATTTTCTAAATCCTTAAGTGTTCGAACAGCTTTGACTAGTTCATCATTGGTATCAGCAATCCGTGATAACGATGGAACATGACCACAGCTTCCAGTAATTGCACTGCCACATGGAATAATGTCACATCCCCAAGTCAAGCCTTTTTTCATCGCATGAGCTAAAAAAATGGTAACATCCTGATTACATCCAACATCTCTCACAACGGTAACACCTTTACGCAGGCTGGTTTGAGCATTATACATGGCCCGTAGCATAGCAATGTAGGGGCCTTCTGCAATATTAGAAGATACTGGATCCGGACTGCCATCCCAGACTAAGTGTACATGCATATCCATTACACCAGGACACAAGTATTTTCCTTGTCCATTGATCACTTCAGCTTTGTCATGTTGCAACACCCCTTTTGCAATAGCTGATATAATGCCCTTTTCTATCAAGACATTCATATCATTCAATATACTCCCCTTATTAACATCGACAACATTGACATGACTGAAATATAGATTATTCATAAAAAAGCCCCCTTTCATATAAAAAAAAAGGAAAGACATGATATCTAAAATGACATCCTTGTCTTTCCTTGATTTTGATTTTATTATACAGCTAAAACGTTTATTGTCAATAAACGTATGTCCTTTTATAAATTACATTTCAATAAAACCTTATACCGAATACAATAAAGATATAAATAAATTGCTTATTGTTTTACAAAAATAAATAACAAATATTTTTTAATTGGCTCATTTCGTCCATATAAAATTACTTTAGAAGCGATAACTTATATGCAGATTTATTTACTTCTTATTTCCCAGAAAGCTTTTTCATAATGGGTACGTCCGCCGGTGCCCAATCCAGCGTCGGCATGTCTTCGGGAGCCATCCATTTCGCATCGACGTGTTCCTTGCGGACAAAATTGGGCTTGTCCAAATGGCAGTAAAAGGCGTACATAGTCATGGAAAAATCAGGATAATCATGATGGACCGTCATGTACAAATCCGATTCTTTGACAGATACATGGACATCCATTTCTTCCCGCAGTTCCCGTTCAATGGCCGTATGCTTGGCTTCGCCCGGTTCAATCTTGCCACCGGGAAACTCGTATTTGAAACTGACATAGTCAAATTTCCCCTGGCCCCGTTCCATACAAAGAATTTTCCCATCATACTCCAAAATCGCAGCTACCACTTCTAAATGTTTCATCAAAATTCCTCTTTTCTGCATTGTTTTCTCTATTGTATCACATCCGAATCGCTCCGTATATTTTTACCGTTTCCACATAATTTTTTCCCGTCCTTATATAGTGGTTTTTCTGATAGTATGCGGCTTCCCTTCTATCCATCGAAAAAATTTTATCGAACAGCTCCAACACAGCTCTCCGTTTTGGCAACCAGCTTGCATCTCCCTACGGTCGATTCCTGCTGGGCCAAAAAGGGCCTTCTCAGGGGAGGCAAGGCCCCTACATGACTACGGCAACTTTCTTGTTGTAAAAAGCAATACCGTATTTCCATACGTTATGGATTCCCCTGGTTTGAAACTCTGTGATGTATTCCTGGGTTTCAATTTGTCGTAAGGCTTCGTTGGCTTTTTCCTGTAATTCAGCTTCATCAGCAGCTACTTTGAATTCCATGATAACGCCCGCCTTTTCCTTATCTTTAGGGAAAATCGCCAAATCGAAACGTCCATAACCGCTTTCCCGATTCGATACTACGGTATACTCCTTCTCTAGAAATAGGGCAGTCATCCCCAACATGAAGCCATGATAAAAGCTTTCTTTATTGGCCGTATCATAGACGCTGACGATGGCTTTCAACAGCTGCTGCAACTGAAGGGCAAAGTTTTCAGCCTGCCCCTCAACAAGATAATCAAACAGATCATCAAAGGTGTTCTTGGTCACATTTTTTCCTAAGGAATTCAGGATTTCTGTGCTGTATAGTTTGCGGATTTCCTCATTCGGTATCCTTAATGCATAACGGTCATCGCTAAGGGATAAGACCTTTTCGACAGTCAAATAGCCCGTCGTCAACAGGAGATTGAAAAGGGCTCCCGGGTCCTGGTCTATTTCAGAATAAATGAGGCTGTCATCTAAGGTGACGCGAACGGCTTTGCCATGCAGCAGATTTTGTATCATCTGAATCCGTAACTCATCCGTATGAGAAAGGAGATGACGTAAAAGGCTGTTTCCCGATGTCCGGACCCAATAAGGCCTGGCTTGGCAATCATGGGCCACATAATTGATGACGGACCAGGGATTATATATTTCTGCGCGGCCAATGTGATAGCCATCATACCACTTTTTTAATTCTGGAAGCTTTTCCCCATGATGTACGGTTTCTAAGAGTTCTTGTATTTCTACTTCTGTAAATCCGAAGACCTCGGCGTACTGATCGCGCAAAACAGAACAGACATCCAGATTATTCAGGCCACTGAAAATGCTTTCTTTAGAGATGCGGGTAATGCCCGTCAGGACAGCAAATTCCAAGGTGTTGTTCGTTTTCAAAGCGCTGCTCAAAAATTGGCGCATGAAACCGATACAGCCGGTATAAAATCCGCTTTCCCAAGCCTGTTGAATCGGTGCATCGTATTCATCGATAAGGAGAATAACTTTTCGGCCATAGTAACTCTGTACCATAGCCATCAAATTGGTCAAAGATAAGGCCAATTCGTCTTCTGTCGCCTGTCCTTGGACGACGTGATCAAAAAGGCGGGCTTGGACTTCATTGATATCTGCCTTTTCACGGATGTAGCGATATCTATCATAGACTTGTGCTAAAAACAGCCGTATAAAGGAAAGCATCCGTTCCCATGTCGTCCAAGACGGATTTTGGATATCTTTAAGTGTAAGGAAAATGACAGGATACTGGCCACGCTGAGCCATATATTCAGGCCCGGCTTGTTCAATGGCCAGATGGTCGAATAAATGACGGCTCTGGCTTTCTTTTTCAATGGAAAAGAAATATTCCAGCATACTCATTGTCAACGTCTTGCCAAAGCGGCGCGGCCGCGTAATCAAAGTGACTTCCCGGGGGCTATCGATGAGTTGGCGAATAAATGCTGTCTTATCCACAAAATAGAAATCTTTATTGCGGATTTTCCCAAAATCATCTATTCCTATAGGCATTTTGCAAATCACTTTTGTCACCTGCTTTCTTCTGAAAAACCTGTCATTATACTTGCATAGGCTGTGATCGAATATCATAGCGGGCTGCCCAGCCACAGCTGTCCGTTTTGGCAACCGTCCTGCGCCTTCTGTCGGTCGGCACCTGACGGGCCAAAAAGGCTTGGGACGGCTCCTACGCACAAGGCCGCTGGCCGTGTATTTTTGCGGCCTACCACCTGTAACGCGCGTATTTTCATGGGGATAACCGCCTCACTAAGTTAGGGAACTCCCGGGAAACTGTTGACGAACTGGATGCGGATGTCCGGGAAGGAATCGACGAATTGGACTGTGAAGTCTTCGCCGTAATCGACGAACTGCCATTGGCCGATGTCATCAGGAAAATAGTCGACAGTCTGGACGCGCAGGTCCGGGAAGGCGCTGACGACCTGGACGCGGATGTCCGGGAAGGAATCGACGACGCGGACTTTGCCGGCCAGACGGATGCCGTTGAAATAGCCGTCCGGCGTCACAGCCGAGGCAGCCAGGGCGGCTCCGCTGAGACAGAAAAAGCAGAGAACCAGTAAAGCTAACTGAATCCATTTTCGCATGATGATACACTCCTTTCCGGTTATAGTTATCGTTAACGGCCAGCCATCAACCTCTCAGTCAGCTTCGCTGACAGCTCCCCTATTAGGGGAGCCGGAAAACAGCCACCCAACGTGGGCGCCCCTACAGGACAGGCGGGCCGCCATCTACAGCTGTCCGTTCTGACAACCGTCTTGCGCCCTTCATCGGCCGGCACCTGACGGGCCAGAATAGCTTGAGACGGCCCATGCGGATTATGCCTCCCATAATAGGGGAGGTGGCCGTAAGGCCGGAGAGGTTGCCTTGAAAACCTCTCAATCAGCTGCGCTGACAGCTCCCCTATCAGGGGAGCCGGAAAACAGCCCCCCAACGTAGGCGCCCCTACAGGTCAGGCGGGCCGCCAGCTACAGCTGTCCGTTCTGACAACCGTCTTGCGCCCTTCATCGGCCGGCACCTGACGGGCCAGAATAGCTTGAGACGGCCCATGCGGATTATGCCTCCCATAATAGGGGAGGTGGCCGTAAGGCCGGAGAGGTTGCCTTGAAAACCTCTCAGTCAGCTGCGCTGACAGCTCCCCTATCAGGGGAGCCACTAGCCACTAGCCACTAGCCACTAGCCACTAGCCACTAGCCACTAGCCACTAAATTTAGCGTAACAGGTTTACTCAAAAAAGGCAAGCGAAAAGGCGCTGTCGCATAAAGACAGCGCCTTTTGGGGTATTAAGTTCGCAGTTTGTAGCGGAAGGTTATCTCCGGAAGGCCTTTTCGATGGCTTCGCGCAGGGTGGCTACGCCTAGGAAATGGCAGTCCGGGAATTGGTCTGTTTCGATGTCTTCCAGGTTGCCTTTGGGCAGGATGAAGGTGTTGAAGCCCATCTTGGCCGCTTCTTTGATGCGGCGCAGGGCCTGGGGGACGCGGCGGATATCGCCGGTGAGGCCGACTTCGCCCATGACGACGGTCCGGCTGTCCATGGATATGTCCCGCAGGCTGGAATAGACGGCCAGGGCAACGGGCAGGTCGGCTGCCGTTTCGGTCAGGCGCAGGCCGCCGACGACGTTGATGTAGACGTCCTGGCTGCCCAGGGGTACGCCCAGGCGCTTTTCCAGGACGGCCAGGAGGATAATCAGGCGGTTATAGTCCATGCCCGATGCCGTCCGCCGCGGGACGGCGAAGACGGAATGGGCCGTCAGGGCCTGGATTTCACCGAGCATGGGCCGCATGCCGTCCAGGACGGCAGCTACGGCTGAGCCGGCCTGGTCGGCCGCCCGTTCGGCCAGGAGCAGCTGAGACGGGTTCTCCAGTTCCGACAGGCCGCTGCTGGTCATGGTGAACAGGCCCGATTCATTGGTCGAGCCGAAGCGGTTCTTGATGCCCCGCAGGATGCGGAACTGATAGTTCCGTTCTCCTTCAAAGTAGAGGACCACGTCTACCATGTGTTCCATCATGCGCGGCCCGGCAATGGCGCCGTCCTTGGTGACGTGGCCGATGACGACGATGGGGATGCCTTCGCTTTTGGCAAAGGTCATGAGGCGGCTCGTGTTTTCGCGTATCTGGGCCAGACTGCCCGGCGTCCCTTCGACGGACTGGCTGTACATGGTCTGGATGGAATCGACGACCAGCAGGGCCGGCCGCCGCTTCTTGGCCTCATCGAGGATATGGTCCAGGGACGTATCGGCCTGGATGATCAAGTCCGGCGTGGAAATGCCCAGGCGCTGGGCGCGCATCTTGATCTGGCCCGCCGATTCTTCGCCAGAGCCGTAGAGGACGGTGCCGTTCTTGTCACAGACGGCAGCGGCCAGCTGCAGGACCAGCGTCGACTTGCCGATGCCCGGATCGCCGCTGAGCAGGATCAGCGCCCCTGGGACGATGCCGCCGCCAAGGACGCGGTCCAGTTCGCCAATACCCGTTTCCATGCGGGCCATGTCTTCCATGGCGATATCCGCCAGGGACGCCGCCTGCGACGCCGGACCGCTGCGGACCATGCTCTGTGCCGCCTTGGGCGCTTCCGGCGCGACCTTCTCTTCAACCATGGTATTCCATTCGCCGCACTGCGGGCAGCGGCCGAGCCAGCGGCTGGACACGCTGCCGCAGTTACTGCAGACGTAACGGGTCTTTATCTTTGCCATGACTGCTCCTTACTCCGTCGTAAAGACGAGTTTCTTCTTGTCCAGGCTGTCGACATGGATCGTATTGCCTTCCTTGACACTGCTGCTGAGGAGCATTTCGGCAATCGGGTCTTCGACGAGCTTCTGGATAGCCCGCTTCAACGGCCGGGCGCCATAGGCGAAGTCCGTCCCTTCCTCGACCAGGACGTCGTCGGCAGCCGTCGTCCAGTCGAGGGCGACGCCTTTTTCGCCGAGGCGCTTGGTCAAGTCCTTGAGCAGGATGTCGACGATCTGGCGCAGGTCTTTCTGTTCCAGCGGCTTGAAGACGATGATTTCGTCGATACGGTTGAGGAATTCCGGCCGGAAGAAGCGTTTCACATCGGCCATGATTTCCTTCTTGGCTATTTCAAAGGATGCTTCCCGGTCCTTGGCGCTGTCGCCGCCCGTCGAGAAGCCCATGACCGGGCCCGACGGCTTGAGGTGCGATGCGCCGAGGTTGCTGGTCATGATGATGACCGTGTTGCGGAAGTCGACAGTCCGCCCTTTCGAGTCGGTCAGGCGGCCTTCGTCGAGGACCTGCAGGAGCAGGTTGAAGAAGTCGCTGCTGGCCTTTTCCACTTCATCAAAGAGGATGACGCTGTACGGCTTTTCCCGGACGGCATCGGTCAGTTCGCCGCCTTCTTCATAGCCGACGTAGCCCGGAGGCGCACCGACCAGGCGGGAAACGCTGTATTTTTCCATGAATTCGCTCATGTCGATGCGGATCATGTTGTCAGCACTGCCGAAGAGCTGGGCTGCCAGGGTCCGGGCCAGTTCGGTCTTGCCGACACCGGACGGGCCGAGGAAGAGGAAGGAACCGATAGGCCGGTTGGCATCCTTGAGGCCGGCGCGGGCCCGGCGGACGGCTTTGGCCACAGCCGTGACGGCATCGTCCTGGCTGATGACCCGTTTGTGCAGTTCTGCTTCCAAATGGAGGAGGCGCTGCGATTCCGTTTCCGTAATCTGCTGGACCGGGACGCCTGTCCACATGGATACGACGTCGGCAATGTCGTTTTCCGTAACGACGAGCTTTTCATCGTCGTGCTGCTTCTTTTCTTTCTGAAGGGCCGAGATTTCCGACGATACTTTCTTGCCGGCATCGCGGAGGGACGCGCATTTTTCAAAGTCTTCGCCAGCCAGGGCCGCTTCTTTTTCTTTATTGATGTCGGCCAATTTCTGTTCCAGGTCCTGGAGTTCGTGAGACGGCGCATAGACCTTCATGCGGACGCGGGCCGCCGCTTCGTCCATGACGTCGATGGCCTTGTCCGGCAGGTAGCGGTCGGAAATGTACCGCGCCGACAATTTGACCGCAGCCTTTACAGCTTCGTCGGTGATGCGGGCCTTGTGGAAGGCTTCGTAGCGGTCGCGCAGGCCGAAGAGGATAGCCATGGCGTCGTCTTCCGTCGGTTCGCCGACCAGGACGGGCTGGAAGCGGCGGGCCAGGGCGGCATCTTTTTCAAAGTGTTTCTTATATTCGTCGATAGTCGTGGCGCCGATGCACTGCAAATCGCCACGGGCCAGGGCCGGTTTGAGGATGTTGGCCGCATCCATGGCGCCTTCGACGGCACCAGCCCCGATGAGCTGATGGATTTCGTCGATGAAGAGGATGATCGAGTCGTCCTGTTCGATTGTGTCAAGGATGCGTTTGATCCGTTCTTCAAATTCACCACGGTACTTGGTACCGGCAACGATACTGGCCAAATCGAGGGAGAAAATGCGCTTGTCCAGCAGGCTGTCGGGCACATTGCCAGTGATGATGCGCTGGGCCAGACCTTCGGCGATGGCCGTCTTGCCGACGCCAGGGGCGCCGATGAGGACCGGATTGTTCTTGGTCCGGCGGCTGAGGATCTGGATGACGCGGCTGATTTCCTTTTCCCTGCCGATGACCGGGTCGATTTTCCCCTGTTTGGCCCATTCATTAAGGTCGCGACCGAACTGGGACAAGTCGCTGCCGTTCTTGGACGGTACGGCATCGCCGCCTTCGACGGCCGGGTCGTTCATGAGCTCGCTCAGGCGCTGGGAGACCAGGTCCGGGTCGATGTCCATATCTTCCAGGATCTGGACGGCCATGCCGCTCCCTTCTTCGAGGATGCCGGCCAGCATATGTTCTGTGCCGACATAGTTCTGTTCCAGCCGGTTGGCTTCACGGACGGCCAGTTCCATAGCCCGCTTCGTCCGCGGTGTCAGGCGCAGCTTCGTCGGCGAATCCTGGCCCCAGCCGACATGCTGTTCGATGGCACGGGTAACGTTTTCCGGCGTCAGGCCCAGCTGGTTGAGGAGCAGGCCGGCGATGCCATCTGTATTGAGAACGAGACCGAGCAGGATATGTTCGGTCCCTACGTAATCATGGTGGAATTTCTGTGCCGCTTCCTGCGCATACTGCAGGACGGCTTTAGCGTCATTGGTGAGACGATTGTTCATCATGGGAAATCACTTCCTCCGGTAAGCACTGAGTACTTGCTGCACGGCTTCAGCCCGCTGGTGTTCCAGCTCTTCCCCGTTCAGTTCGGTCCCGGCCTTGAGCTGCAGGTAAGCCGGTTCGACGACGGTCATGATGGCTTCATAAGCCAGAGGGCCTTCGGGGATGACCCCCATGTCGATGCCGAAACGCAGGTCGCTGGCCAGGGCCAGGGATTCCTGGTCGGCCAGGAGCCATGCCCGGCTGAGGGTGCCGTAAGTACGCAGCCATTTATCTTTTAATGTATTTTCATTGTGGTCCCAGACCAAGCTGCGGCAATTCTGTTCTTCCTGGACAATCTGGGTGACGATTTTGCGCAGCTGGTCGAGGATATCTGTTTCGGTCACTCCCAGGGTAATCTGATTGGTAATCTGGAAGATGTTGCCGATACATTCATTGCGTTCGCCGTACATCCCGGATACGGTGAAGCCGAATTTAGTAATGCCCTGGACGATGCGGTTGAACCGCTTCATGAGGATCAGGGCCGGGACGTGGATGGTCACGCCGACGGTCAAGCCCGTACCGGTCAGGGACGGACTGGCCGTGAGGTAACCGAAATCATCGCGGAAGGCGAAGTCCAGATGGCTTTCCAGGGCATCATCGACCTGGGCCGCCTGGTCCCAGACGCGCTGGAGGTCGAAACCAGGTGCTGCCGTCTGGATGCAGAAATGGTCTTCTTCATTGATCATGATCGACACGGCCCCGTCTTCACGGAGCAGGAGGCCCCGGTGCTTGGGCTGTTCGATATGGCTGGCCGAGGAAAAATGTTTCACTGCCAGCATTTCCCGTTCCAGCGGCGACAATTCGTCGAGGCCGATGAAGGTATAGCGCCCATGGCCCAGGGTATCGAGGGTACCGATCTGGCGTTTGCCCTCTTCGAGGACGGCGGCCAGTTCCGTATCCGACGCCTTATCGGGAAAGACGTATTTCTTCAGGTTCCGGTCCAGGCGGACGCGGCTGTCGATGACGATATCGTTGAAGTTTCCCGTGCCGTCCTGCCAGGGGCAGAGCGGCTGCTGGAGCATATCGTGGACCATGGCTTATTCCCCCTTTCCGCCATCCGGCAACTGACGCTGGAGGGCGCGGATCTCATCGCGGACTTTCGCCGCTTCTTCATAGCGTTCTTCCTGGACCAGTTTCTGCAGGTGCTGGCGCAGGCGTTTGACGTGTGTCGCCGTCCGGAAGACGCCGGTACCGCGGTTGGGCACCTTGCCGACGTGCTTGCTGTGGCCGTGGATGCGGCGCAGGAGCGGCGGAATCTCTTCCTTGAAAGCTTCGTAGCAGTCGGGGCAGCCGAACTTCCCGAGGCGGTTGAATTCGCTGTAGGTCATACCGCAGCTGGCACAGCGCGGTTCGTCGCCGCTGCGTCCCTGGTAGTCCGGGTAGGCCATCTTGCGGAAAAAGTCGTTATCAATAATATTCAAATCTCTGAAATTAGAAAAATTGGTCTGTTTCTTGGCACAGGCTGCACACAGGTGCAAATCCGTGCGCCGCCCGTTCTCGATCTTGACGATATGGACAACAGCCTCTCTTTTCTTACAGGCATCACATAACATAGCCCTCACGTCCTTTCTATCACTCAATGGAGATTGAGGTTCTTCAAAATGTCGCTGATGACCAGCAGGCGCGTCCCTTCATCGTCGATGCGGCGATAGAGGGATTCAAAAGTCAAGTGGAGAATGACCGCTTCGTTGTTGGTCAGGCTGCGCCGCTTGAGGAGCTGGTACAGCAGGGCATCCAGGTCTTCCATGGAAATGCTGACAGCTGGCAGCCGTTCGTGCAGGAGGACCGGCGTGCGGTCCTGCTTCTTCGGCGTCAGCTTGATGATGCGGACGAATCCGCCGGACCCGCGCCGCGATTCGACCAGATAGCCCTTGTCGTTGGAAAAACGCGTGCTCAGGACGTAGCTGATCTGGGACGGAGCGCATTGCAATTCGTCGGCCAGCTCATTACGGCGTAATACAATGTCTGAATTGTCTTCTTCTAACAATTTATGTAAAATGAATTGTTCAATCTTATCCGCTAATACACTCATCATAATCACCCCGTAAAAATATATTTTCCTTTTTGACTTTCATACAACTCTATTATATTCGTCTTTTTGACTTTACGCAAGAGGCCTGTCCCCATTTCCCATCATACAGACCAAGGAAATACCTTTTTAGTAGCTAGTGGCTAGTGGCTAGGGGTTAGGGTTAGGGTTAGGGGTTAGCAAGTGGCTTTCTTTACGACGAACGCCCCCTCCCCCTGCCCGCGTGCCCTGCACACGTCCTGTTGTACAAAGGCTTATAATAGTGTATGATATATGAACCATAATCATCAAATGTGAGGTGTTCCCATTGAAACGATTCGGCCCGGGTTCGGTCCGTTATTATTTTTACCATGAAAAGAAATTGCTGCTCATCGTCACGCTGAGCGGTATCTTATACAATGTCGGCATGATTGCCGGTCCCTGGTTCGACGGACAGCTGGCCCAATACCTCTATGATATTTTCGGCGGTACCCGGACGGCAGCGGATATGTACGCCCTCTGTCTCTGTTACGCCCTGGTCATCCTCGGCGTCCAGGGCGCCCGCTATGTCAAGCGCCTGTACGTCCGGAAGTTCGCCAACAACATCAGCCTTTCCATGAAAGACCGGCTCTACCAGCACCTGGTCCAGACGCCGAAGCGGGACATGGAGCAGGCCGATACGGGTGCCTTGATGACCAAAGTCATTTCCGACATCGACACCTGCGTCGAAGGGATGCGCAAGTTCACGACGGAAATCTTCGATACCGGCGTCGTCATGGCGGCCTATGTGGTCATGCTCGTCTGGTACGACTGGCGCCTGACACTGTGCGTCCTCGTCTTCCCGCCCATCGCCTATGCCCTGGCCAACAGCCTGCGCCGCCTGGTCGCCGTGACGGCGGCCCGCAGCAAAGAAAGCAGCGGCGCCCTGTCGGGTATGACCCTGGACCGCATCAGCAACGCCCTGACGTACCGCGTCTACGGCGAAGAAGCCGTACAGGACCAGCGGTATGAAGGCTACCTGGCTGACTATGAAAAGAAGATGATCCTGGCCAATCTCTGGGAAAATACACTCCAGCCTATTTACAAAGTCATCGCCATGATCGGCACGATGCTGGTCATCTGGTTCGGCGGCCAAAACGTCCTGGGGACGGGCTGGGAAACCTGGGACATTGCGGCCTTTTCGACGTACCTGGTCTGTTTCATCAAACTGGCGACGAAATCATCCCATGCGGCAAAATTGTTCAACGCCATCCAGAAAGCCCAGGTTTCGTGGCAGCGCATCCAGCCCCATCTCCAGGCGGCAACGGAACTGCCCGATCCCGTACCGCCGGCAGCCCCGGCAACCCTGACGGTCCGCCACCTGTCCTTCACCTATCCCGGCAGTGACGGCCCTATTTTCCAGGACCTCTCCTTCTCGGCCCGTCCCGGTACTATCATCGGCATCACCGGACCTGTCGCCTGCGGCAAATCGACGCTGGGCCAGGCCTTCCTCTGTGAAAACCCGCACGGCGGCCAGATTTTCTTTGGCGCCAAGGAACTGGGCAACGGCCACACGGCGCCAGACGGCATCGTCGGCTACTGCGGCCACGATGCGGAACTCTTTGCGGCTACCGTCGAAGAGAACATCCGCCTCGGCCTGTCCGGTGACATCGCCCCGGTCCTGAAAAGGGTCTGCATGGATGAGGACTGCGCTACCTTTCCGATGGGGATAGAGACACCCATCGGCGAAGGCGGCCAGCGCTTGTCCGGCGGCCAGCAGGCCCGTATCGCCCTGGCCCGAGCCCTGTTCCATCCGCGGCCGCTCCTCATCCTCGACGACCCCTTTGCCGCCGTCGACATGGCGACAGAACGGAAGATTTTCACCAGCCTGCGCCAGGATTACAGCGACCGCATCATCCTCCTCATCTCGCACCGCCTGAGCCTCTTCCCCAATCTGGACCAGGTCATCTGGCTCAACGGGGACGGGACCAGCGTCGTCGCCACGCACGAAGCTCTATATGCATCCTGTCCGGCCTACCGGAATCTCTATGACCTGCAGCATGCCCAGGGAGGTGCCCGCCATGCATAATATTTTCTGGCAGACCCTGAAAAAGAACGGCCTGCTCCTGGTGATCCTCATCGCAGCCATCATTGCGTCCATCGCCGTGAGCGTCACGCCGCCCCTCATCCTGCAATACATCGTCGACAGCCTGGTCAGCGGCTCGTTCAGCGCCTATCCCCTGCTGACGGCAGGCATTCTCTACTTTGCCCTCAATGCCGGCAGCGGCCTCGTCGATGCCCTCAAAGAGACGCTGATCACCGTCTTCGGCCAGAAAATCACCCACGGCCTGCGCTCGGCCATGTGCCAGCGCCTCGACGAACTGCCGGCGGCGTACTTCGTCAGCCATGAAGCCGGTGCCGTCACGTCGATTTTCGTCAACGACGTCGATACCCTGGAGAACCTCTTCGATTCCGGCGTCGTCAGCATGATTGCCGATGCCTTCACGATTCTCAGCATCCTCGCCGTCGTCTTCCACCTGAGCCTGGGCCTGGGCATATTGCTCTGCATCTGCCTGCCCCTCTTGTTCCTCCTGACCCGCTATTTCCAGAAGCGCATGCTCCAGGCCCAGCGGGACAACCGCATCGCCGTAGGCCGGACGAACGAACTCATTCCGGAAACGGTCCATAATATCCGCACGATCCACACGTGCCAACAGGAACGCTACCTGCGACAGCGCTATGGCCGGACGATCTGGGCCAGTTTCGACGCCATGGAACGGAGCAATTTCTGTGACTCCATCTATTCGCCGATCATCATCACCAGCTGCACGGTCATCATCTGCCTGATGATGGCCCTGTCCGTCAGCAGTCCGTCCCTGCAGGAAATCTTCGGCATGACCGTCGGCAGCGTCGTCGCCCTCATCGCCTATGTGCGCCGCATCTTCTCGCCCTTAGAAAGCATCGGCATGGAAATCCAGAATATCCAGTCTGCCGTCGCCGGCATCGGCCGTCTGAAAGACTTCTTTGCCGAACCCATCCAGGAACGAAGGGATCCAGTGACACCCGACAATGCAGCGGCACCACTGGTCATCGACGATGCCGCCTTTGGCTATGGCCGGGAAAAAGATATTTTCCGCCACTTTTCGCTCACCGTCACCGCCGGGGAAATGGTCACCATCACCGGCCGTACCGGCGCCGGCAAGAGCACCCTCTTCAAACTCATCCTCGGCCTCTACCAGCCCCGGGAAGGCCAGGTCCGCATCTTTGGCTGCGACCCGTCCCGGCTGGCCCCTGCTGTCCGGCGCCAGGTCTTCGGCTACGTCGAGCAGCAGTTCCACGCCATCAGCGGTACCGTCGCCGACCAGATCAGCCTCAAGGACCCGCGGGTCACAGCAGGCGCCATGGAAAAAGCCCTGCACCTCGTCGGTCTGTGGGATACGTGCTGTGCCCTGCCCCAGGGACTGGACACGCCCTTCCGGCCGGAACTCTTTTCCCGCGGCCAGAGCCAGCTCCTGTCCATCGCCCGAGCCGTCGTCATGGACCCGCAGATTCTCTTGTTCGATGAAATCACGGCCAATCTCGATTCCCTGACAGAAAGCCAGGTCCTGCAGGCCCTGCAGGCCGCCGCCAAAGACCGGACGGTCCTCTCCATCTCCCATCGCCTCTACGAAGCCCAGGGCGGCCGCCGCGTCGTCATCGGAGAAACAGAAGCGTAGGTCGTTCGTCGTTTGTCGCAATCCGTAGGCCGCTGATTGCAAAAAAAAAAGAAAGCGCTGTCGCATGAAGACAGCGCTTTTTAAGTGGCTAGTGGCTAGTTGTTAGTGGTTAGCGGATGTTTTAAATTTAAAGCTATCACTTCAAACATCATTTATCAAACTTCAAGCATTAGAATGTCACCCGATACGACAGGTTCATTTGAGTCTGTCGCCGCAAAGCGGCATCTAAGTCCGAAGCGGCCGGCTGCCGGCGAACTGCGGCCTGCGGATCACCATTCACTATTTCGCCGGTGCTTCGATGGGATCGTAATCAGCTGGTTTATCTGTAATAGCCGCTTCGTCGATGGCCGACGGTACCGGGTCGAAGCCCTGGCGGAACAGGCCCTTGATGGCAGCGATGTACGGTGGGATGATGGTGTCCATGAGGAGATAGCGCTTGCGGAAAAGGTTGCGCTTCTGCGACTTGATTTCACCGTATTTGCGCCGTCTTTCTTCGATAGGCAGGTGGTAATACCACGATTCCTTGCCATCCGGTGCGGCTCCTTCGCCGATCCAGAATTCATTGAAATTGGTCTTCTTCGAACGGTTGCCGCGCAGCATATGGCTGTTGGTATAGAAGCCTTCGTCCGTGATGACATATATGTCATGGATGCCCAAAGTTTGGACGAAGATGCGCATGAGATAGAGGATGAAATTCTTCGGCCGATAGCCAAAGAGCTTCTTGGTCAAGACCTTGGTCGTTTCCAGGCCGTGCTTTGAGCCCTGGATGGTGCCGATGTACACGGACGGCGTCCCGTCAACATTGTAATCAAAACGGAAATTGAAATGATAGATCATCTGGCCTTCATGATAGAGGTAGAGCGACAAGAAGCCTTCCTTGCGCTGGCCCGTATCGAAGATGAGCCGCGCTTCCAGGGGCAGCGATTCGTCCGGCGAAGTCCACAGGGTGTAGCCGTTCCCCCAGTAGAGTTCGTGGATGACCTCGTCAGAAAAGAAAGTCCGCAAGATAGTGAAATGATGTTTCAAGGCATCGAGACGCTGGCGCATGGTCGAATTCTTGAACAAGAAGACGCGGGTCATGACTTCCTGGAAATCCGGGTCATGCTGCTCAAAGAAGCCCTTCATCGGTTCATAATGGTCAAAGAAATCGTAGAGCTCCTCAAATAAGGCCCGGTTGGACACGGCACGGGCAAAAAAAACGACAGCCCGCTTGTTTTCCTGGAAATTCCGGGGCCCGTATATAAGGCGCGATAAGTGCCAGAAATAGGAAATGCTGTGCATGGAATACCTCCTATCAAGTACAAAGCTAATAGTACTATTATACGGGCAAGACAAGCAGGCTGTCAATGTGGGATTCGTGGCCAGTGGCTAGCTTCTATCTAATCCAGCTTCCGCACGATATTCGCCGGGACATGGGACAAATTGCGGACGCCGGTGATCATCATGGCATCCATGAGCTGGCGTTTGAGCGTATTCAGAAGGAGTTTGACCCCTTCGGCCCCACCGCCGACAGCAGCGACGGCAGCCGGTCTGCCGATGAGGACGGCGTCGGCACCGAGGGCCAGCATCTTGAGGATGTCTTCGCCGTGACGGATACCGCCATCGACGAAAATGGTGATCCGCCCTTTGACGGCTGCGGCGATATCAGGCAGGACATCGGCCGTACCGGCCATGCCGTCGAGGACGCGGCCGCCGTGGTTGCTGACGACGATGCCTTGGGCACCGGCTTCGGCACAGGAGACGGCTTCTTCGGCCGACATGACGCCTTTGACGATGAAGGGCAGTTTGATAGCCTGGACGACTTCGGCAATGTCACGGGCACTCTTGGGCCCTACGGGCTGACCGAAAATCCGCATGTTAATCAGCGTCGCCGCATCGATATCGCTGGCAACGGCAAAAGCGCCGGCTTCTTCTGCCTGATGGGCTTTCTCGATGATCTGGTCGTTGCTGCGGGGCTTGATAGTCGGGATGACGATGCCCGGCCGTTTCTTACAAGATGCAATGCCGGATGAATACATATACGGAGCACCGCTGTCACCGGTAAAGCACAGCGTACCCGCATCCAGGGCTGCCTGAGTGACGGCTTCGTCATACTCTTGTTCTACTTCCGCCGGGTCGCCGTCTACCTGGGCATTGAGGACGATGCCGCCGACCGGCGCCAGGAGTACCGGCATACTGAGCCGTTTTCCCATAAGGGTCACAGCCGTATCCGGGTCGTCGACGCCAGACATGCTGCGCATGACCAGGCCGTATTCCTGGAGTGCTTCGACGTTACGCATGAAAGACCGTCCCGTGCGCAGGCCACCGAAACCGGGAATCATGCCGACGCAGGCTTTGCCGTTGCACAGGGGACAGACATGGCAGCCTTTCATTTTTTCGCGTGCTTTGTTCCTTACTTCTTGTAAATCCATGATAATCACTTCCTAAATAAATATTTTATTGTCAGCCCGGCCCTGATAGGTCGTCTCTAACATCTTGACATGGGATAAAAAGGCAGGGTCGTCGAAATACTTGGCGCCATGCGGGCAGTTGCGCACGCAGCGCTGGCACTTGATGCAGATGCCATTGACGACGGACGGCTGGTCCGGGTCGATGGAGCCCATGGGACACTGGCGGGCGCAGAGGCCACAGGATACGCATTTTTCCAGGTCTGTCTTGGGCTTGGCTTTGAGGAACTTGGCCGGCTGGCCGTCGACGCCTTTGGGGACGTAATACGGAGCCCTGGCATCACCATCGACGACGAGATGCGGTACCATGCCATCGGTCTGACGGATTTTCGATACGGCCATGTCCGTCAGGCGGACCATGAGAGCCAGGTCGTCCTTATCGGGCCGGTCAGGGGCCAGGACATCGGAAAAAGCATGGGTCCCGACGAAAGCCCCGGCTGCGACGGTACGGAAGCCGTTGCCGTCGAGTGTCGCACAGAGCTCGGCCAGGGAATTATCGAAAGACCGGTTGCCATAAGTCACGACAGCCAGGGCCAGGGCGCCCTTGCCGATAAGTTTTTCCTGATATGTCGGCAAAATCTTATTGGGCAGTTTCCCGGCATACGTCGGACCGCCGACGATGACCAGGTCACCGGCTGAAAAAGTATGCACTGTTTCCCGGTCCTTAAGCAGGTTCAGGGAAATAGCCCGGCACGGTACCTGGAAGAGCCGCGCCGCTTCGGAAGCACCTTGACAGACGATGCGCTTGGTATTCCCAGTGGGGCTGAAATAAATGGCATACACGTGTTGGATATGCATAAAGACCACCTCGATCGTAAAAACTCCGGCCGCATCTTTTGCTTATATTATATACCAAACAGGCGCGAAAGTCATAGTTCGCGCCTGTTTTCTTTTTCCCTTTTTATGGTAGAATAATATGTATTTTACTATAAAAACGAGGTGTCCTATGCAAAAGAAAATATATGCCGTACGGCGCGGCCGCACGACCGGTCTGTTCCTGTCCTGGGCAGACTGCAAAAAACAAGTGGACGGCTTCCCGGGAGCCCGCTTCAAGAGCTTCACCGATGCGACGGAAGCCTGGAAATGGCTCAATGGCGAAGAAACGACGGCGCCGAAAAGGACAGGAGCTCCTAAAAAGTCCCGCCAGACGGCAAAGACCGCGGCGCCGTCCCAGCCCTTGCGGCCTGACGAAGAACAGGATTTCGTCATCTATACCGATGGCTCATGCCTGCGCAACCCCGATGGCCCCGGTGGCTGGGCCGTCGTCGCCTGTAACGTCGCTACTGGCGAAGTGACGGAACTATGCGACGGCAATCCGTCGACGACGAATAACCGCATGGAGCTCCTGGCAGCCATCATGGCCCTGCGCTTTGCACCGGAAGGCACGAAAGTCGCCTTGTACACAGACAGCCAGTACCTCAAGAACGGCATCACCAAATGGGTCGCCGTCTGGAAGCGCCGGGGCTGGAAGAAAGCCGACGGCCAGCCCGTCCTCAACCAGGCTTACTGGGTCGAACTGGACAAGCTCTACGCCGCCCACGACGTCACCTTCCACTGGGTCAAAGGCCACGTCGGCGTCGAACTCAACGAGCGCTGCGACCAGCTGGCCAAAGCCCAGGCCGTAAAGTATAAATAAAAACGAATCACTAGCTATGAGTGGCTAGTGATTCGTTTTTACTGTAGGGGTCGCCACGTGGGCGACCCGCTTGGGTATTGAGGACGCGCTCTCCGAGCTGGAAAACAGCTCATATGCTGGGACGGGCTTGCCACGTGCAAGCCCCTACAGATTCAAAATATCGGCTACGAGCTGGTCGACTTCTTCGGCTTTCGTGCTCCACGACGTGCAGACGCGGACGCAGACGTGGTCGTCGTCAACAGGTCCCATGGCTTCAAAGATGTATTTGCTTTCCAAGGCCTGGGCCTGAGCTCTCGAAAGGATGATGAACTGCTGGTTCGTCGGGCTGACGACGAGTTCTTCTATCCCTTTCTGCCGGAAGGCCTGGCGGATACGGACGGCGTATTCATCGGCTCGTTTCGTAATGGCAAAATACGTCCCGTCGTGGAGCAGGGTATAGAACTGGAGCCCTAAGATCCAGCCTTTGGCCAGGACGGCGCCGAACTGTTTCATGTGAGCTTTGAAGCGGCGGTCTATCCCGGCGTCGGTCAAGACGAGGGCTTCGCCAAAGAAGGCCCCGCATTTCGTACCGCCGATATAAAAGACGTCGGCCAGGCGGCCGAAATCAGCCAGCGTCAGGTCATTCCCGTCAGCCCCAAGGCCATAACCCAGGCGGGCGCCATCGACGAAGAGGTACATGTGATACTTGCGGCAGACTTCCGAAATAGCCGTCAGTTCAGCCTTGGTATAGAGCGTACCGTATTCCGTCGTAAAAGAGATATAGACCAGCGACGGCCGCGTCAGGTATTCGGCTTCGCCGGAATTATAGTAAGCCTGCACTTCCCCTTCGATCTGGTCCGCCGTAATCTTGCCGTCATGATGGGGCAGGGCGACGATTTTGTGACCTGTATTTTCAATGGACGCACATTCATGGCAGTTGATATGGCCCGTGTCGGCACAGATGACGCTGTCGCAGGAACCGAGGAGGGCTGAAATGGTGACAAAATTGGCCTGCGTCGCTCCCGGGAAAAAGTAGACCTTCCCTTGCGGGCACTGGGCCAATTCCAAAATCAGCTTTTCTGCCTTGTCACACCAGTCATCGACGCCATAGCCGCCGTACTGCGTATCGTTCGTCTGATTCAAAGCCTGCAAGACGCTGGCATGAGCGCCATGATTATAGTCATTGTTAAAACGTATCATTTTACCCTGTCTCCTTACTCTATCCCTTAATGATCTTCTTCAACTTCTGCTAATTTTTGCTGCAACATTTTCCCAAGCTGCCAAAACGCAGGGATAAATTTATCCCGAATGAGAATCAACAGTTCATCAATTTCAGCTTCATTATAAAGATGGACCGATAAATTTCTTTTTTTCAGCATCAACAGCCAAACAGATGAATCCTCAATGAAGCCGACCTTATATCCTAACTGCAAAATTTCTCGCGGAGAACCTGTTTCAGCCTCCTGAACCCCATGAACGCGTAAAACCTGTTGTAAAGCTTTCCAGGCCAGTTCAAAGGTCAAATTGAATTGTCCGACGATTCCCGTCCGGTAAATTTCATTCTCTGCAGCTAAGGAAAAGTCGGCTTGTTTCAGGACATCCAAACAATTCAAAAAATTATCCATTTTTTTCATAAATGATGACTCCTTCTTTAGCCAATTCTTCCGCTAACTCCCGGGAAATGCGCTCGTCCAGATTGACGACGTCGAACATCAGCAGCGAATCAACATTTTCCTTGATGTCCCAATAAAAACCGTCAAAATCGCCGCCACGGACAGCGATGTCCACGTCACTGCGTTCCGTATGCGTTCCCCTGGCCCGGGACCCAAATAGGACGACTTGTTTAATGTCATGTTTTTTGGCAAATGCCGTAATATCCTGAAAAACTTGATCTGGAATATGGAACTTCATCGCATTTCCCCCTTATTGGAATTTTTTCCACAAGATACCTTCCTTGCTGATGCGCTGACACGGGGCTCGTCCCGCATGATTCATATCAACGACGTCTACCCAGCGGGGAATAAATAAATCTGTACATCATCCTGTTGAAAATGCGACAATACACACTTCTTTACCGCTTCTATGACATTCTCTCCCATAATCGCCAATCCTTTCAAGGCTATGGCCTTACGTCTATTCTACCAGAATCGGATAGGTTGTACAATGAAAAGGGGCTGTCGCATGTGCGACAGCCCCTTTTAAGTGGTTAGCAGATGGATTTAAAGTTAAAGATTTACTCTGCAAACTACAAACGCTGTACTACAAACTATAAAGCGATGACGTCCAAATCGTCCGGGATATACAGGTTTCCCTGATAATACCGGCATCCTTCGGCATGGTAACGCTGGCAGCGATGGGCCAGGTCCTTGTCTTCAGTATGGTAGAGGATCAGATTCTGTACGCCCAGGCGGGCTGCCGTTTGGCAGGCGTCTTTGACGGTCGAATGGTGTTTCTCATAGGGATGGAAGATATCCGCTTCGGCATCGAGGCAGAAAGCTTCATGAAGGAGCCATTTACTATCCCGGACATAGGCTTCTTCCCAGGGCTGATACGGCTCATCACCACAGCAGGTCAGTCTGCCGTCGGCGAGTTCTAAAGAAAAGCCGAATTGTTTGGCCTTGGTCGAACGAATATCGAAAAAAATTACGTCATGACCCATGAGCTGACGCGTCTCCCCATCGGTCACCGTCACAAGATGAAGGCGGTCATCGAGGAAAGCACTGTCTTTCGAGGACAGCAGAGCCTTTCCCATCGTGCGCAGCAGGGAAATGACTTCATCATGACCGTAGATAACGGCTTCGCCCTCATAGGTCCCGCGCCGCCAGGACTGACACATCATGCGCATAAGCCAGAGGATGCCCAGAAGATGATCCATGTGTTTATGGGTGACGAAGACCGTCCGCATATCCTGCCAGCGCAAATGGGCCTTTTCCAGCTGACACAGGAGTCCGTTCCCGCCGCCGCCATCGACGAGCAGATATTGACCGCTTTCATGGAGGACGAAACAAGTATTATAACAATGGGTCACCGTTGCGTTCCCCGTCCCTAACAAGGTCAGATTCATGACTATCCCTCCCGATGGTTTATCGTGCGTTGGCTTCGCCGCGGAAGATGGTGCCACGGCTGGCGTCTACGGTGACGACTTCGCCGTTTTCCAGGGTATCGGCAGCATGGGCAGCGCCGACGACGGTCGGGATGCCGAGGGTGATGGCGACGATAGCCGATTCGCTGGTGAGGCCGGCTTCTTCGGAGACGATGGCGCTGGCCCGTTTCATGTAGTCGACAAAATCAGCGCGGGCCGAACGGACTACAAGGATGCAGCCGTCGGTGAAGTTCTTTTCCAGGTCTTCTTTCGATTCGGCGATGCAGACTTTGCCGATAGCCGAGTTGCGGCCGATACCGGTACCGCGGAGGAGGACGTCACCGACGACCTGGACGCGGATCATATTGGTCGAACCGGCTTTGGCAACGGGGACACCTGCCGTGAGGACGACGAGGTCGCCGGCTTTGATGAGGTCGTTGTCGAGAGCTGCAAAGATAGCATTGTCGACGACGGCATCGGTGTCGCTGGCTTCTTTACCGGTGACAGCCTGGACGCCCCAGTTGAGCTGCAGGCGGCGGACGATGGCTTCATGCGGCGATACGGCTACAATCGGGCAGGCCGGACGGAATTTAGAAATCATCTGGGCTGTGCCGCCGCGTTCAGTCGAAGCGATGATGGCTGCAGCGTGGAGGTCTTTGGCAATCTTGACGACGGCTTTGCCGATGGATTCCGTCGTCGTGGCCGATTCAGCGTCGACGTCTTCATAGGACTTCGGCGTGAAGTTGCTTTCTGTAAAGGTTGCGACGCGGGCCATGGTTTCTACAGCTTCTACCGGATAGAGGCCGCCAGCCGTTTCGCCGCTGAGCATGATGGCATCGGTACCGTCGAGGATGGCGTTGGCGACGTCGCTCGTTTCGGCACGGGTCGGACGCGGGTTGTTGCACATAGATTCCAGCATCTGCGTAGCCGTAATGACCGGTTTGCCTGCGGCCTGGCATTTATGGATGAGGACTTTCTGGAGCATCGGCACTTCTTCTGCCGGGACTTCGACGCCGAGGTCACCGCGGGCGACCATGATGCCGTCGCTCATCTTGATGATGTCGTCGATGTTGTTGACAGCTGCCTGACATTCGATTTTGGAGATGATCTTCATATGGCTGTCGTGTTTTTCCAAAATCTTGCGAATCGTCAGGACGTCTTTGCCGCGCTGGATGAAGGAAGCGGCAATCCAGTCCATGTTCATGCGGCAGCCGAATTCGATATCGTCGGCGTCTGTATCGGAAACAGCCGGCAGGTTGATGGCAATGCCCGGTACGGCAACGCGTTTGCGGTCGCTCATCTTGCCGCTGTTGAGGATTTTCGTATGGATGTCTTCGCCTTCGACGCTGACCACTTCCAAGTTGACCAGGCCGTCCGACAAGAGGATGTGGTCGCCGGCTTTGACGTCCTGCGGTAATTCTTTATAGTTCATGGAGGCAATGGTTTCATCGCCTTCTACGTCACGGGCCGTCAAGGTAAAGTCTTTGCCGGCTTCCATCATGATCGAACCATTTTTAAATTTGCCCAAACGGATTTCCGGGCCTTTCGTGTCGAGGAGCAGTGCAACCGGGATACCCAGTTTCTGGGAGGCAGCGCGGACCATGTCGATGCGCTGTTTATGTTCTTCATGAGAACCATGGGAGAAATTAAAGCGGGCAACGTTCATGCCGGCTTTAATCATCTTTTCGATAATTTCCAGGGTATTGGAACTGGGGCCTAAAGTGCAGACGATCTTTGTTTTTTTCAGCATATCTATTCTCCTTGCTTCTATTTAATGTAATCGGATGATTCTCGTTCAGCTGACGGCGCGGATGAGGTTGAAGACCTGCTGGGCCGTATTGGTCATATTGCGCAGGGCCGTTTCTTTATTCATGGCTTCTTCCAGCGGCATGGCCTTATCGACGATAGAAAAGAAAGCATCAATGCCCTGCCGGTTGCATTCAGCAGCGTCGGCGGTCGTGCAGCCTGCCAGGGCGATGACTTTGGCACCGTATTGTTTAGCCAGTTTCGCTACGCCAATCGGTGCCTTGCCCATAGCCGTCTGGGCGTCGAGGCGGCCTTCGCCGGTAATGACGTAATCGGCATCCTTAACGGCATCGGCCAATCGGATGGAATCGAGGACAATCTGGATACCTGAACGCAGGCGGCCGTTCAGATAAGCCAGGAAGGCGAATCCCATACCGCCGGCTGCACCGGCACCGGCTGTCTGACTATAGTCATGACCGGTATAAGTCTGGGTGACGGTGGCAAAAGACCGGCTGGCATCGTCCAGGACTTTGACATCCTGCGGCGATGCACCTTTCTGGGGCCCGAAGATATAGGCGGCGCCCCAATTTCCGTACAACGGATTGGTCACATCACAGGCGACATCGAAGGTACAGTCTTTCAGAGCCGGCAGGACCTGGGAATCATCGACAGAAACAATGTGCCCCACTTCCTGTCCGCCTAAACCGACAGGCTGGCCCTGGGCATCTCGGAAAATATAACCCAGAGCCTGGAGCATACCGACGCCGCAGTCACTGGTCGAGCTGCCGCCCAGGCCGATGATGAAATGGCGGATACCCGCTTCTATAGCCTGCGCCATGACCTGGCCGACGCCATATGTCGTCGTGTGCAGGGGATTACGCTGTTCTTCCGGCACCAATCCCAGCCCGGCTGCACCAGCCATTTCAATGACGGCCGTTTCCATCCCCGGCAGATATCCATAAGGACAGGAAACAGCTTCACCTAAAGGCCCCTGGACGCCGACATAGCGGAGCTGGCCGTTCAATCCGTCGACGAGGGCTTCGACGGTTCCTTCGCCACCATCGGCCAAGGGTTTGACGATGACCTGGACAGGATGGCCACCATAGGCTTTACGGACGCCGGCCTCAATGGCCCGGCCGGCTTCGACGGAAGTCAGGCTATTTTTCAAGGAATCAATGGCTACAACGACTTTCATGATGATCTCTCCTCTATCTGCAAATTCGTAAGACTGTGTTTTTCTATGCCTATAGTGTAGCAAAAGAGGTCGTCCCTTTCTATGTTATGAGACACAATATATTGTCATTATTTTTATTTTCTAAACCAAGGAAGAGTGGCAATGTAAAGGGGCACGGCATCACAGAATACCCGTGGGTCGAGGCCGGTCTTCCCAGCGATCCGCTTCAGCCGGTATTGCAGGGTATTCTTGTGGATGCAGAGAATCCGTGCCGTCTCCTGGATGGACAAATCCTGCTGATAATAGACCTGGAGTAAATGGATATCGCTGTCCGTCAAAAGGTGACAAATATCTTGACAGTAGCGGCGACGCACGGCACCATCCAGACTTTGCAGCAAAAAGGCCAATTTCATATCATCGGCGTGGACGCAAAAGACCTGCCGGTCCCCGGCTGCCTGCAAGGCCATTTTGGCAAAACGGTATGATTCGTGGATGCTGTGGAAGGCTTCTTCCGTCCCGATACCGGCCAGGATTTCCGGATAGAACCATTCTTTCCACTGAGGCAGTTTTCTGTCCCATTCTGCATAGCCCCTGCTGGGAACGAGGACAACGAAAGTATTCGGATAAACATAAGTATATAAGGAAAACCCCAACTTCTGACAGAAGCCGGCCATTTTCTGGCGAAACGCTCCAGCCTGCCGGAAACCATCATGCCAACGGAAGACGACGGCCGTATAGCAGCTTCCCGCCAATTCAGGCTGATCTTCAGCCAGCTGCTGCACCGTATCTTCATCGCGATAAATCAAGGCCATGACCTGGCGGCTGCGATGCGCTTCTTCGCTGAAGGCCTCCTGACTCAGGCGGTATTCCTTGAGGAAGACTTCACAAATTTTCGTTAGCAAGAAACCGTACTGACCGACGACAGCCGGATCCCCGGTAATCCCGATGACGCCCAGGACCTGATGATCCATGATGATAGGATAATTGACCCCTCGGCTGACGCCGTCCTCAAGCCGGTCTTCCTGAACAGTCTGGACCTGCCCGGTCCGGGCTGCAACGTGACCGGCTTTATGGTACGTTCCGATACGTCCGCTATCCGTACTGGCCATGATACGCCCATGACGGTCGATGAAGTTGATATTCCAGCCGACGACAGCCCTGGCCGAATCGACGATTTGCTGGGCCAATTCATCCGTAATGCGTACTTTCACCAAAATCACCTCATTCTCCATCTTTGGGCAGAATATAATCGGCCAGATGGGCTTCGCCCCATTCGCACATGGCCTTCATGAGGGGCGCCAGAGTCTGGCCGTATTCAGTCAGGCTGTACTCGGTCTTGGGCGGCACGACGGGATAGACCTTCCGGTGGATGATGCCGGCCGCTTCCAATTCGCGCAGCTGCTGGGTCAGCATCTTCGGCGTTGCCTGCGGGATGAGGCGGCGCAATTCGGAAAAGCGCAGGACACCCTCCTCGGCCAGATAATAGAGGATGATACATTTATATTTGCCGCCGATGAGGCTCAATGTCGCTTCTACGGGACAGTGGAACATTTTCACTTTTTCATTATTCATAAATAAGACCTCCGGTACTATCTTTTAGGAACTAGTTTACTAAAAAGTGCATACTTATCTTTTTCTCCCAATTATTCTATAATAATTCTCAGAAAAAACAAAGGAGGATATAGAAATGAAAATGAAAAGACTCGCACTCACCATGCTTTGTATGTTCACCCTGGGCGGAGCTGCTTCGGCCCAATCACAGGAAACCGGCGCAATTTCGACGACCCCGAAAGGAACGATTCTCGTCGTCGCTTCCAGCCAGGCCCAGATGGAAATGAAAGACAAATCGCAGCGCGACGTCGGCTTCTATCTCAATGAACTGGCCGTGCCGTCGAAATACCTGGCAGACCACAACTACCGCATCGTCCTGGCAACACCGAACGGCAAGAAACCGCTCATGGATACCAGCTCGAATGACAAGAAATTCTTCAATAACGACGATGCAGCCCGTGCCAAGGCGGTCCAATTCGTCGACCAGCTACCGGTCATTTCCCTAAAGGAAGCCGTGAAACATCTGGACAACTACCAGGCCCTCTTCGTTCCCGGAGGCCACGCTCCCATGGCTGACCTCATGCAGGACCCGCAGCTCGGTACAGCCCTTCGCGATTTCCACGCCAAGAACAAGCCGACGGCCTTCATCTGCCACGGACCCGTTGCCGCCCTGGCCGCCCTGCCGGACGCAGCGGCTTACCGCAAAGCCTTAGTCGGCAACGATTTCCCGGCAGCCCAGAAAACCGCTTCCGATTGGATTTATAAAGGCTATCGCATGACGGCCTTTTCCGATGCCGAAGAATGGCCTGTTGAAATCCACGGAGGTGCCATGCCATTCCATGTCGAACAGGCCCTGCAAATCGCCGGCGCCCATATGGATGAAGGAAATCTCTTCCAGAGCAACGTCGTCCGCGACCGGGAAGTCGTCACCGGCCAGAACCCGGCCAGTGACATGGCCTTAGCCCAGACCCTCCTCGCCATGCTGGAAAAATAACGGCTGACAAATCATCCTGTCCTAACAGGCAATTATACCAAAAGAGGCTGTCACATTAAGGCAGCCTCTGAAACCTTCATTATTTACGGTCCTGTACCGTAGTCACCAATCCCTTGAGCCAGTCCTGGTGGCCGATGTTCATCGGGTCCGGGTTGGCTTCATGCAGTTCCCGGGCCGGCTTACCGATCTGTGATTCCTGGGTCAGGATACGGACACGGTTTTCCGGCAAATCTTCAATCAGCCAGGCATGGACGACGTCGAGGCGCTGGTCTGCATCCCCTTCAGCCCAGCCATGCCAGGCCAAACGGCCCGGCCGGCCATCGGCCGGGGATTCGAATTCAATAATCTGGGCTTCAATGGGAAAGCCAAAGGTCTTGAAGCGGAAGCGCGTGTCCGCTGCCAGAATCAAACCAGGCGTGTTATCGAATTCAACATCTGATGAATTTTTATAATACGTTTCCCAAAGGCTGGCGTCAATCAAAGTATCAAAAACGTCTTTGGCCGTCAAATCGCGGACGATGACTTCATTAGATGCAAAATTATCGGTATATCCTGGTAAATATTCGTGAGGCCAATCGATTTCGTGTAACATACTGCTATCTCCTTTATGAAATGTTTCTTTCACAGGGCCCTCGTGATGCTTACAGTATAGCTGCTTTGATATATTTCGGCAAGTACGCACTTAAAAGTCATATAGTATGCTTTTAGATACTATATAAAAGAGGATAAATCACGATAAGGCTACATCCAGGGCCATCATCAGGGTGAAGCCCAGGGCAAAGGACAGGACGCCGATGTCAGAGTGTTCGCCGGCCGACATTTCCGGGATGAGTTCTTCGACGACGACGTAACACATGGCACCGGCAGCCAGGCTGAGGAGATAGGGCAGGACCGGTACGATGAAGGCCGTCAGGGCAATGGTCAGTGCCGCCCCGATGGGTTCGACGATGCCCGACAGGACGCCGCCGAGAAAGGCTTTGTGCTTTCCGACGCCGGCTGCCTTGAGGGGCATGGAGATGATGGCCCCTTCGGGCAGATTCTGCAAGGCGATGCCCAGAGACAAGGCCAGGGCCCCGGCGGCGCTGATGCCCGTCTGCCCGGCTAAAAGCCCGGCATAGACGACGCCGACGGCCATGCCTTCGGGGATGTTGTGCAGCGTCACGGCCAGGACGAGCATCGTCGTCCGCTGCAAGTGGCTGTGCGGTCCTTCGGCTTTTTCACTGTACATGTGTAGATGCGGCACCAACCGGTCCAGGGCCAGGAGCAGGAAGATGCCCAGCCAGAATCCGGCCACAGCCGGCACAAAGGCGAACTTCCCTAACGGTGCCGCTTCTTCCATAGCCGGTATCAAGAGGCTCCAAATAGAGGCAGCAATCATGACGCCCGACGCAAAACCGGTCAGCCCCCGCTGGACCTGACGATCCAATTCCTGTTTCATGGCATAGACGCAGGCCGCCCCTAAAGACGTCCCGGCAAAGGGGATAAGGATCCCTATGACAGCATTTTCCATAATAACTTTCCCTCCCTGTATCTTATTTAGCTATATTTGATACTTAATATCGTTATAATTCCATTATACACGAAAAGAGGCCGTCGTACAAAGACAGCCTCTTTTTTCTGCAAACTATGAACGCTTATATTACAAACTTTCATCTAACGCACTTTCGCCGCTGATTTTCCCGGGCAGGACCAGGGACAGGACCAGGCAGATCAGGACCGGTACGAGCCAGCCCAGGCCGCTGTCGCCTAAGGGCAGGCCCTGGATGAGGGCAGCCGCCCCGTCGAGATGGAAGAACTGAGCCGCAATGTCGATGGCCGATACCAGGCCGGCAGCGGTGACAGTACAGCGCATGCCCAGTTTCGACAAGCCGACGAATTTATTGATGATAGTCAGCATGACGACGGAAATGGCAATGGGATAGACGAACAACAAGAGGGGCAGCGTGACCTGGATGATCTGGTTCAGGCCGAGATTGGCCAGGACCAGGCTGACCAGGCAGATGAGAGTGACGTATTTCTTATACGACAGGACTGGGAACTCTTCGGCAAAGAAGGTCGAAACGGCGGCGATGAGGCCGACGGTCGTCGTGAAGCAGGTCAGCGTGACCATGACAGCCAAAAAGGCCATGCCGACAGTCCCGAAAATCTGGAATGACGTCTGGGATAACACATAGGCGCCGAGATTGACACTGGCGTCTTCATAGACCGACTGAGGAATGGGAAAATGATTGCCCAAGAGGGCCAGTCCCAGATAGAGCCCGCCCATGAGGACGGCGACGGCAGCACCGGCCATCCAGACGCTGGCAACGTGTTCCTTTTCCGACGCGAAGTGGATCCGCTTCATGGCACCCAGGGCGATGATGCAAAAGGCAAAGGAGGCCAGGGTGTCGACGGTGTTATAGCCTTCGACGAAGCCGTTGCCGAAAGCCGAAGCGGCGTATTTCCCCAGAGGAGCTGCTGTAGACGGCGTCGTATAGGCGACCATGCCGACGATGATGAGCAGGACGATCATGATAGCAAAGATAGGCGTCAATACCTTGCCGACGCGGTCCAGGAGTTTCGACGGCGTAATCGACAGCCACCAGGCGCAGATGAAATAGAGCGTCGTGAAGATGGCCAGCGGCAGCATGCCATCGCCCGTGATGGGCAGGATACCGATAGAAAAGGACGTCGCCGCCGTCCGCGGGATGGCCATGAGGGGCCCGATGGCCAGATACATGAGCGTCAGGATGACCAGCGAAAAGAGCGGCGAAATCTTATGGTTCATTTCTGCCCGGAAACCGCCGGGGTTGAAAGTCCCCATGATGACGGCAATGACAGGCATACCGATGCCGGACAGGAGAAATCCCAGGACGGCCGGCGTGAACGACGAGCCTGCCTGAAAACCCAAAGAGGGCGGGAAAATAAGGTTCCCCGCCCCGAAAAACATGCCGAACAACAGCAATCCGACTTGTGCACCATTTTTTAACATGAGCAGATAACACTTCCTTCACAATTTTAATTTGTTCCTGTAAATCTTTATTGTTACATTGTAAAGTTTTAAGTGGTTTCTGTCAATATCTGCTATTATAAAAAGTTAAACGATTTATTTTACGATGACCTTGGCTACAGCCTAAGCGACCAGGCGTTCCCCGTCCGGTTCGGCCTGGAGCATGTTGAGATACATGCAGGACAACTGGGATTCAACATAATTCTTGAAGTAATTGAACTTCGCACCCTGGCTGTCGCCATCGCTCATGCCGTACTGCTGGACAGCGATTTTCTTGAGCAGGGCCGACGTCTTCTGGCCGGCTGGTGAGCTGAGTACCCAGTCATGGTCACCGAGATGAACGATATAGCCTTCCTGACGGTGCGGCGATGGCAGGCCATTGCCCCTCTTGTTGAGGACGCCATAGGCGACGGAATCTTTCTGGGCAACGATGGCTGCCGCTTTCAACCAGGCCACGACGTCTGCTTCCCCCTTGACTGCTAAAAAAGGCACTGTCTTCGTGCGACAGCGCCTTTTTTGTGCTATACTAACGACGTACGTCATTTTGACGAATTTAGGGTAAAGAGGAATGACAGCATGGAAAAGAATTTCGACATCAATCAGCAGGGCTACAGCATCCGCTGCAAGCTGCTCATCAACGATAATGATAAACAGACGCGCACTTTCGACAATGTCGTCATCGTCACGCACGGCTTCGGCAGCCACAAGGACACGGCCGGGACGGTCCATTTCGCTGAACACTTGACGAGCAAATACAAGAACTACGCCGTCATCGCTTTCGACTGGCCCTGCCACGGCGCCGACGCCCGCAAGAAGTTATCCCTCCCGGAATGCATGAACTATCTGACCTGGGTCGTCGACTACGCCAAGACCGAGCTCCAGGCAAAAAATATCTATAACTATTCGACGAGTTTCGGTGCCTATATCACCCTGCGCTACCTCATCGAAAAGGGCAATCCCTTCCAGAAAATCGCCCTGCGCAGCCCAGGCGTCAACATGTATGAAAGCATGAGCAACCATGTCTCCGACGAAGGCTTTGCCAAGCTGAAGAAGGGCAAGGAAATCCAGGTCGGTTTCGAACGCAAGATGAAAATCGACCAGGCATTTATGGATGATTTGAAGAGCTTCGACGTCCGCGGCCACGAATACTTCGATTTTGCCGACGATATCCTCATCCTCCACGGCACGAAGGATGAAATGATTCCCATCGACCTCGTCCGGGAATTCGCTGAAAACAACGTCATCGAATTCGTTCCCGTCGAAGGGGCCAACCACCCCTTCCAGAACCCGAACCACATGGCCCTGGCCATCCACAAGATCATCGAATTCTTCCATGACGACAAGGCCTGATGGCGCCACCGCCGTTCCTAGAACGAGCCGCCACCGCCGCCGTGGTCGTCGTCGCTGCAGTCAGCGTCACTGTCGAAATCAGGCAGGTCATCATCGGCCGGACGGGCCTTGGCAATGTGCTGGACGGTCATGAAGACGAACGTATCGCGGCTGTCGGTCAGATGGAAACTGCCGGCGTCGACATAGGCATCAGCCGCCGCGGCTTGGCGGACATTGCTCATCCGGCTGATGAGATAGGCCCGGAAAGCCACGCCGCCGCCCACAGCCAGGACGAGGGCCACGACCAGGGCCAGGGGGCTGAAGGCATCGGCCGGGTCATAGGCCTTGCCCTTTTCCTGGTAATAAGCCAATAGTTTTGCCGACGACTGGCCATAGGCCTCGAAGGCTTTCGCATAATGACCGTCCTTCAAGGCCGGCAGGAAGGCATCCTTGAGATAAGGGATGCCTTTTTTATTGCTGATTTTCTCCTTCATGGCCTTGTCCGTCGCAACATACCAGTCATGGCGGTCCATGGCCAGGAGCAGGACCATATTGCCGTTCTGGCCGTCCTTATAGTCCCGGTCCAGGAGCTGATTGGCATAGGTCCCGGCCTTGACCCCCTTCGTCGAGGCGACGGTGACTACAGCGACGCGTACGCCATATCTTGCTTCTGTATCCTGCAAGACAGCCGTCACTTCAGCCTGTTCTGCCGGCGTGAGCAGATGGGCGCCGTCGGACAGGCTCGGCGCTGCCGCTGCGGCACCAGCCGTCGTCAGGACCACGACAACTACGGCAAGGATTGTTTCTTTCAACCATTTCCACATCGTACTCACTCCCTTCATAACAGGCCCGACCAGACCATGATGAATTTCACCAGGAAATACAGGACTGGTACCAGGACGGCAGCCAGGGCCGCGCCGTATTCATAGGACTTGGCCTTGTCATACGGCAGGGAACCGACCATCCTGCCAGTCTGGCCATTCATCATGAAGGTGTAGGCTTTGCCGTCATAGCGCGTCGTCAAGATCCAGACCGGCGCCATGGCGTATTCCACGGTCCCTTCGTCTTTATGGACGACGCCGTCTTCAAAGGTCCGGCGCTGATGATTGTCGACTGTCTCTTCCAACATGGCGAAGGCACTCTGCGATAGCCGTTCATCGGCCCTGGGGACGGCTGCGTCGGCGTCGACGTCGTATTTATCGGCCAGGTAACCAGCGAAATAGGCCGGACTGAACGGAACCATTTCGCCGTAGTCAAAGGGCTCGATGCTTTCCATATATGTATCGTCCATCTTCTGGCTGCCGTCGACAGGGATGCGATGGAAGGCCAGAGAGCCCGTCCGGTCACAGTGGTAGATGCTGGTTTCGATAATCGTTTCGTCCGGCGTCTCAAAGACGGCATCGTCTTCGGCCCGGAAAGCTGCCGACGCCGTGACCTGGGCATGGAAGAGCCAGAACGGAACGTACATGGGCTGGATGGCTTCGACGCGGTTGTCAGCCGTAAAGGCCTTAGGCAGGAGCCAGCGCCCTTGATAGAACTTCTTCAGCGCCGCTACGGCTTCGTCTTTCGTCTTTTTGAAAGGAATGACGTAATCGGGCTTGAGCATCCCTGAAAAGCGGCTGGGAATGAGAGTCGGATTGCCGCAGTAACAGCACTCTGTGGCCATGGTATTCTCATCGCAGACGATTTCGGCGCCACACGACGAACACGTGTAGGTCTGTAAATGAGCCGCTTCGTCGTCGCTCCAATCCTGGCCTGCCGCTTCCGTCTTCCAACGGACCTTGCGGGCCGCATCAGCTTCGGCAGCCCGCGCTTCTTTCTGGGCATAGATGGCTTCCAGGGTCTGGACGTCGAACTTCGTATCGCAATAGTCACAAGTGACGGTCTTGTCTTTCGGCTTGAATTGCAGCGGTGCGCCACAGTTCGGGCATTGATAGCTGACCGATGTATCCGCCATGACCCTCACCTTACCTTTCCGGCTTCTTTGCACCGCAGTTCATACAGAAATTCCCTGTATTGACAGTCCCGCAGGACGGGCAGGTCCAGTTGGCCGGAACCTGGGGCCGCGGAGCGCCGCAGTTGCTGCAGAAGTTGCCCGTATTCCCGGCCTGGCCGCATTTCGGGCAGGTCCAGTCAGCGGCTGTCTGCAGTTTGGGACGGCCGCAGGCCGTGCAGAAGTTCCCCGTGTTGCCGGACTGACCGCAGGCACAAGTCCAGCTGCC